>Ga0129333_10002841_pt1 | contig 16200 bp, 14 predicted proteins | sample CPB6_08_DNA_FD_94474 | JGI IMG/M metagenome (GOLD analysis project Ga0129333, IMG submission 94474) | Freshwater to marine salinity gradient microbial communities from Chesapeake Bay, USA - CPBay_Sum_0.6_0.8_DNA | ecosystem: Environmental > Aquatic > Marine > Coastal | place: USA: Chesapeake...
AGATGGGCATCGCGCTCTCGACGGTCCAGACCCACATTCGTAACCTCTACCGCAAACTCGACGTCCACTCGCAGGTGCAGGCCGTCACCAAAGCGCAGGACTGCGGTCTGATCTAGCCCTCGCATTTGCCCTCGCATCTGCCCGCGTGATGCGCGCGGCGCGGGTTCGCTGCTGCGCGCCGCGCCCGGTTTCGTTAGGCTCGGGGAATGGACATCGACATCATCCTCGAACCGGACCTCACGCCCATCCAAGTCGCCGAACTCGGCCAGAAGGCCGAACGCTATGGCGTACGCGCACTCTGGAGCTCCAATTATTTCGCGCACTGGGACTGCTTCTTGTCGCTGATCCCGCTCGCCCAGAGCACCTCGAAATTGTTGATGGGCCCGCTCGCAGTCAGTCCCTTCGAAATGCATCCGCTCAAAATCGCCAACAGTCTGCTTTCGCTCAACGAATTGTGCGGCGGTCGTGCGCTCATCGCGATGGGCGCCGGGGAAGGCAATATCGACTGCATGGGCATCGAACGCCCCGAAAAAATCGTGCGGGCAGTGCGCGAAGGTATCGAGCTCGTGCGCGGCGCAGGCCGTGGCAAGCTCGCCCACGGCTTCAAGGGCGAAGATTTCGTGGTCAACCTGCCCTGCGCCTACGGTTGGCTGAAGGCACCCAATCCCCCGCTCGTCTACGGCACCGCCTATCGCGGCCAGATGATGCGCATGGAAGCGCGCGTTGCCGACGGCGTCTTCATCGGCTGTACGCCCCCCGAAGTCATGGCGGCAGCGATGAACGAAGTGAACGAGGGCGCCGCCAAGCGCGAAGCGGGCATGCCCGCGCTGCGCACCAACACGTTTTGGGCTTGGCACCTGAAGCGAGAGCGCGCCGCAGGCTATCGTGAATCGCGTCGCGAACTCCCTTGGCGCGCCATCAAACTGCAGAAAGAGCTGATTCAGCAGTGCCTGAGCGAAGAGGAAGCGCAACTCGTCCGCGACAATTACGACAAGTTCGTCGCCGCGTGGTTCGATCGGTCGGGCGACGTTCAGGGCGTGCCGGTCGAAATCGCCAACCGTCTCTGCGAATATTTCACCTCGACCGGCGGCCTTGAAGATCTCGATCGCGAGATCGAACGCTTCCGCATGTTCGGCAAGGCCGGTCTCACCGAGTGTGCGCTACGCCTGCACGACGATCCGATGGAAGCCCTCGACATCATCGGTCAGCACGTCATTCCGAAGTTGCGCTGAATTCACTGGCGCCCCGTATAGCGTCGTGCGCTGGCGCGGCTCACGACCGATCGAACGAATGGCCGCTTGCATGCTCGCGGCGTCCATCTCCTGACCATTCACCCCGCCCGCAGCGCGGGTGATCGACTCGTTCATCAACACGCCGCCCAAATCGTTGGCGCCCGCCCGCAGCGCATGCAAGGCGCCCTCGCGACCGAGTTTCACCCAGGAGGCCTGCACGTTGCGCAATACGGGCTCGAGGACGAGCCGCGCGACCGCGTGCATGAGCAGCGACTCGCGCCAGCTCGGCCCGCTGCGCGCCCGTCCCTTGCGCCAGATCGGCGCCTCCATATGCACGAACGGCAGCGGCACGAACTCGGTGAAGCCACCGGTCTCGCTTTGCAGGCGCTGGATCGCGAGCAGATGACGCGCCCAATGCCGCGGCGACTCGACGTGACCGAACATGATCGTCGCCGTGCTACGCAGACCGACCGCGTGCGCATCGCGCATCACGCCGAGCCACGTCGAAGTGTCGAGCTTGTCGGGACAGATGATCGAGCGAACGTCGTCACACAGAATTTCTGCCGCCGTTCCGGGCAGCGTACGCAAGCCCGCGGCGGCAAGTTGCTCGAGAAAGGTGCGTACCGGAATGCCGAGCGTCGCTGCGCCGTGGCTGATCTCGAGCGGTGAGAAGGCGTGCACGTGTATACCCGGGGCGGCACGCAGCGCGGCGCGCACCACTTCCAGGTACGTCGTTCCGGTGAACGACGGATGTATGCCACCCTGCAGACAAACCTCGGTCGCACCACGTGCCGCAGCTTCGGCGACCCGCGCAGAGATTTCTTCGTAATCGAGCAAATAGCCGGGACCGCGCAACGCCCGCGCACTACGACCCTTGGCGAATGCACAGAACCCGCAGGAGTAAGTGCAGATGTTGGTGTAGTTGATGTTGCGATTGACGACGTAGCTCACCGCATCGCCGTTGACCTCGCGGCGAAGTCCGTCGGCCGCGGCGACGATTGCCTGAAAGTCTGCGCCATCGGCCGCGAACATCAGAGCGATGTTGTCCTCGGTCGGCACGCGCCCCTCGAGACATCGTCGAATGGCCGCAGAGATGTGCGCAGTGACGGGGCCTGCCGGTGTCGGCGTCGCGATCAATGCCACATCGCGGGCCGGTGGCGCATCGCCGGCGCCGGCGTGCCAGTCGCGTTCGCGCACGTAACCCATGGCATCGATCCGATGCAGCACCGCGCTGCGCAGCGCGGGGTCGACCCAGCGTGGGTCGTTCGCATACGCAGGAATGATCGGCAGTCGTTGCACGAGCCGCCGACCTGCCGCCGCCGTCTCCCGTTCGAGGGCCACGAGCTCCGGCCACGGCGCCTCGGGATTCACGTGATCGGGCGTCACCGGCGACACGCCACCCCAATCATTGACGCCGGCATCGATCAGCCCCGGCAGTGCTCCCGCGCTCAGATTGGGCGGAGCCTGTATCGACATCGTGGGTCCGAAGATTCGGCGCGCGACCGCAATGGTCCACTGGAGATCTTGCAGCGTCGGCTCCGGGTGACCGGCCATTCGCGTGCCCGGCTTCGCCCGGAAATTCTGGACGATGACTTCCTGAATATGTCCGTGGCGTTCGTGGACGTCGCGAATCGCCAGCAGCGTCTCGATGCGCTCGAGCCGCGTTTCACCGATACCGATCAGGATGCCGGTGGTGAACGGAATCGCCAGCTCACCTGCGGCGGCCAACGTCGCGAGTCGTACGGCCGGATGCTTGTCGGGAGAGCGATGATGCGGTCCGCCCTTGTCGGCGAGCCGCAGTGCACTACTCTCGAGCATGATGCCCATCGAGGCCGCCACCGGCCTAAGCCGTGCAAGCTCATCGCGACTCATGACGCCCGGATTGAGATGCGGAAGCAATCCCGTTTCTTCGAAGACGCGCCTGGCACAATGTTCCAGATAGTCGAGGGTGCTCGAAAAACCGAGACTCGCGAGCTCCTCGCGCGCTCGTGGATAACGCAACTCGGGTTTGTCTCCCAGGGTGAACAGCGCCTCGTCGCAGCCAGCCGCCGCGCCTCGTCGGGCGATCGAGAGCACTTCGTCGACCGGGAGAAAAGCGCGCGCACCGCGCCGCGGTGGCGCTGCAAAGGTGCAGTAGTGGCAGACGTCGCGACACCAGTGCGTCAGCGGGATGAACACTTTGCGCGAGTAGCCGACACGCACCCCGAAGCCCTCAAGGGTGAGCTCGCGAGCGCGCTGCAGCAGAGAATCGAGCGCGGTTTCTTCTGCAAGCATGCGTGCCTGCTCGGCAGGCATGGGTTCGCCGCGCAGATCGTCGGGTACATCGACGTCGTGCGACAAACCCGGCACCTCGATTCGCGCCGCACGCAAACCGAGCCGCATCGCAGCCTCAAGATGCGCGGCCGCGCTGTCGTCGCCGTACTGCGGTACGAGCGGCGTGGGCAAGCGCACCCACAAAGCGTTGGTCCCGCAACCGTGTCGGTCGGGCACTACGACCACATCGCGGTGCGCGGCGCGATCGACGAGACGATCGATTTCTTCGGCCGTGACCTGTGGTGCGTCGGCCGCCACGACCAACATCGCCGAATGACGATCGACGAAGGTTCGCTGCGCGAGGCTCACCGCAGCATTGAGCCCGGTCGCGTGATCGTGCAAGACCTCGACGCCCTTGGGCAGCACGAGATGATCGTCGGGCGTCACGACCACGATGCGATCGATACGCCGAGCACTGCGTAGCGCCGCAAGCACCCGCGCCAGCATCGACTGCACGAGCGCGGAGCGACGGGACACCGAGAGCACGCCCGCAAGACGCGACTTACCCTCACCCGGCGTTCGTACCGGCACGATCGCAACGACGCTCATCCGCTACCCACCAAAGATTTCGGTCGCGCTCTCGACTCTGTCGGTCGTAGACGTCGCGCGAAATCGAGTGCCGAGTCGGCGAGCCGACGTCGATCCTCCAGCGTGCGCATCAGCGTACGCGCCGCACCCACCACGATACCGAGCTTCGCGCATTCATTCGTCACGCTGCCTGCGAACTCGGCGCTTGCATCCGCCTCGTCGACGAGCAGGCCATCGATCAAACCCGCGTAGTGACGGGCGATCGCCAGTGAGTTCGTCTCGACGCCGAGCTCCTGCATGATTTTTGCCGTGGGTCCTTTGACGGCTCGGCCACCAACGAGTGGCGAGACGGCCACGATCGGCACATCTGCCGCGCGCAATGCGGCGCGAATGCCAGGCACCGCGAGGACGGGGTCGATGCTGAGATAGGGATTGGAGGGGCAAAGAATGATGGTCTCGAGCGTGCGGCTGCGCAGCAGCGTCAGCAAATCCTCGGTCGGCCTCGCCTGCGCAGCGCCGGCATAGTGCAAGCGCCGTACTTCGGGAAGCGCCCGCAGTCGAACAAAATAATGCTGAAACTCGAGCTGCCCTGCGCTGGTGTCGAGCAGCGTTGCGACCGGCGCATCCGTCATGGGCAACAGCCGCGTCGCCAACCCGAAACGATGCGCGAAGTCGGCGGTGATTTGCGTCAGGGTTTCGCCCGCCGCGAGCCGCCGGCTGCGCTCGACGTGCAGCACGAGATCGCGGTCACCCAGCAAAAACCAATCGGGCCCGCCCTGCCGACGCAGCTCGTCCATGAATCCGAACGATTCGTCGGCTCGGCCCCAGCCCTGAGTCGTGTTGACGACGCCGGCAAGCGTGTAGAGCACGGTGTCGAGGTCGGGGCAGATGCGCAAACCGAGATGCGTGAAGTCGTCGCCCGTGTTGACGAGGACGGCCAGTTCCGCCGGATCGAGCGCGCGCGCGAGCCCGAGCGCGAGCTTGGCACCGCCCACGCCGCCCGACACCGCCAGCACCCTGACCCCCGGCTTCAACGGAACAAATCTCCTTCGCGCGATCGGATGAGTCGCTGACCATCCGTCAGAGCACCGGAAAAGTCCAGACCACGGACGAGGACGACCGGCGTGCCTTCGGTGGTTTCGCCCATCACGAGGCCAGCCCCTGCCGCCACGGCATCGGCCTGTGCGATCTGCGTGGTCTGCAACACCCTGCCCTCGCGATCGTGCCCGCCACGCAGGTCACGCAGCGCGGGGTAACCTGCGACACCGAGCGCGACGTTCACCGTCCCCTCACGCCAAGGCCGACCGAAACTGTCGCTGATGATGATGGCGGGGCGTTCGGGGGCCAAAGCCTCGCGCAGACCACGTGCCGACGCATCGCAATCGAGTGGCAACAACAGTACGGTGTCATCGCCACCCGGCACGTTCGAGCGATCGATGCCGGCGTTCGCCATCACCCAGCCGCAGCGATGCCGAGTGATGAGGATGTCGGGAACGGCGCGCACGATCTCGCTCGACTCGCGCAATACGAGCTCGACGAAACGCGGGTCCTTGCGAACCTTCTCCGCGAGTTTGCGCGCTTCGCTCGAGGGCTCGACATCGGCGAGTCGCAGCCGTCGGCCTTCCGACTTGGACACTATTTTTTGAGCGACGACTAGTAGATCGGACTCGCGCAGCGAGATGCCGGCTTGCGCGAGAGCCACGCGGATCATGGCGGCGAGATCGTCACCCGCCGTCACTTCGGGCATGCCCCGCAGGGCGAAAAAACTGACCCCGGGCTGCATTCAGCCGCCAGCGGGCGGCTTCAGATCGCCGGTGATGCGGACGCCCGCGCCATCGACGGCGTATTGCTTGTTCAAAAAAATCAGGATGGAGGTCAGCGCCTCGGCCGCCGCAGAATTGACCAACGCACCGGCATGCAAGCCACGCAGACCACAGACCGAGATCAGGCGGATCACGGCCTCGCGCGCCGCCTTGTCGTCGCCGAAGACCAGCACGTCGCAGTCGACCACGACGTCGGTCGCCAGTTTGTGTGCGGCGACGTTGTGGAATGCCGAGACCACGCGCACACCCTCGCCGAGGATCTTTTGCGCACGCACGGCAGCGCTGCCCTCGGGGGGCAGCTGCACACGCATGACTTTCGGCGGCACCAGCGGTACGGTGGTGTCGACCAGAATCTTGCCCGTCAATCCCGCAGCGATATCTTTGAGCGTCGCCTCCTGCGAGCCGAAGGGCACCGTGACGATGATGAGATCGGCTTTGGCCGCCGCCTCGGCGTTGCTGCTCCCCGAGACGCGCCCGACGGCCGACGCAAACTCGGCAACGAGCGCCGCAGCGCCACTCGCTGCACGCGCGGCATCGCGCGAGCCGATGATCACCCGCTCGCCCGCCTTGACGAGGCGTCGCGCAATGGCCGAACCGAGTTCACCGGTGCCGCCGACGATGGCGATCACGGCTGCGTTATCTATCGAGTTCTGTGCGGTCATGCGGTGAATTCTAACGGCTAGTCACGGCCACCATGAGGACATCCGCCACATTGGTTCCGGTAGGCCCCGTCACGAAAAGATCACCGCTCGCACGCAACGCCGTGTTCGAATCGCTCGCGGCGAGTGCCGCTGCGGCATCGACCCCCGCCGCCCGCAACCGCGCCGCCAATGTCCCGTCGAAAAAAGCCCCGGCCGCCTCGGTGGGACCATCGGAGCCGTCGGTCCCCGCAACCAATCCGCACACCGCGGCATACCGGGTGTCGGTACGCGCACGCTCCGCGAGCGCGAGCCCGAGGCGCAGCGCGAGCTCCTGCGCGCGACCGCCGCGACCGCCGCCCCGTATTTCCACTAGTGGTTCACCACCGGCGAGCAGCAAGCGCATCTGCGACGGCGGTAACGGTGCGGCGAGCGCGCGGTCGACGGAGTCGAGCAGGCGCGGCACCTCGGCCGTGACCGAGCCGTAAATACCGCGTCCGAGCGCGACGACTTCGCCTGAACGAGCGGCGCGCGCGGCGATCTCGGCGAGCGCATCGTCGAGCGTCGCCATGACGGTATACGGAGCGCGCTCGGCGCTCGATCGAGACTCCGGGAAGCCATCATCCTCGCGCCAGGTGGGCGCCGAACCGATGACGGCCGGGTCGTCGTTCGGCACATCGGAAATCGCGAGCGTACAAAACCTCGCGGGCCGTAGACGCTCGGCGAGTTTTCCACCCTTGATGGCCGAGAGCTGCCGACGCACGCGATTGAGCTCGGTGATCGGCGCGCCACGCTGCATCAACTCGCGCGTGATGCGGATCTTCTCCTCGAGCGTCACCCCCGCCGCGGGCAGCGCACACAGCGCCGATGCACCGCCCGACAACAACACCACGTACACGTCTTGCGCACGCGGCTCCTCAATGAATTCGAGCAGCGCCTGGGCAGCTCGCAGGCTTGCCGGGCCAGGTATCGGGTGATCACCCACGTGTACCCGCCATGGCTCGTCCGCCACCGTCTTCGGCGCATCGCGGACGATCAAAAGTCCGTCGTCGACGTCGACACCACAGGCGCGCAAGCTCGCGCGAAATCCGCGTGCCATGCCGAGCGCCGCTTTGCCCAAACCGATCAGGCGCAGTCTGCCGCCCAAGCCCGGTTCAGGCAGCGGCAACTCGAGATGCCGATCGCCACGCCGAAAATGCCACCGGTGGGCCGTCACGGCGCCGAAGCGCGGCAGGATCGTCTCGCCGTGCACGGCCTGCACACCGGCGGCGTGCCACTCGGCAAACTGGCGTCGCAAGGACTCGTTCACGCCTGCAGACAACGCATCCAGAGCCGATCCCATGCCGCAGCGTCCCAGCGGGCCCCGGGTGGCAGTTGCACCTCCAGCCGATTGTCACGACGCCACGCGGTCGTCTGCATCGCCACCTTGCCGCCATGCATCTGCACCAGCATCCACTGGTCTTCCTCGATCCGCAGCACCGCTTTGAAGCGCTCCGGTCGGCACAAGGTGGCCTCGACCAGCGCAAGATCGCTGCTCAGCAAAGAAAGCACACGGGTCTCGGAAAACGCCAGGGCCCGTGGATAGATCCAGCGCGCACCATGCCGGCCGAGATGATGAAAATCGCGACGCTCACCGCCCCGCTCGAGCGTCACGATCGGCGACTCGTCATGCAGATGCTCACGCTCGTGCTGATGCGCCGCCGGCCGCAACCGCGCCGACGCCCGCAGCGAGGCGTCGGTCGTCACGGTCTCGAGCAGCGCCGGCGGCAGTTGACCGCCCTGCATCTCGCCGATCCAGGATTTCTCCGGGAACACGGCGCGCGCGGTCGACCAAAACCTCTCGCGCTCGGGCTCACTCGCCATGTCCGCCTTCGACAGCACCAGCGCATCGGCGATCTCGCGCACGGCGATGACGTTCTCCTCGGCGCTGTCGATGTGGGCAGGGTCGATCAGCCCGATCACGCCACGCAGGTGAATGTCGCCCGCAGCCTCGTGCGCGAGCAATTCGTCGACGATGCCACCGGGGTGCCCGATTCCCGAAGGCTCGACCAAAATTCCGGCAGGACGCACGCGCTCGACGAGGTCGCCGAGATTGCGTCGAAAATCCGCCTCGCCGGCACAACACAGACAGCCGCCCGGTACCAACCTCACGTCATAGGCGCCGCGGGCGGCCGCCGCGACCGTGAGCGCATCGATACCGGCATCGCTGTATTCATTGAGCAGCACGACCCAGTTCTCGCTCGGCTCTTTGCTCGAGAGCCATTGCGCGATCAAAGTCGTCTTGCCGCAGCCGAGTGGCCCGGTGACGACCCAGGCCGGAATCGGCTCAGCCCGTGCGCGGCTGGCCATCGAAGCCCACCAGCGGGGCGTACAGATCGGGCCGACGATCGCGGAATACGCCCCAACCGGTACGCTGCCGCGCGATCTCCGCGAGATCGAAGGTCGCCGTGATCACCGTGTCGCCCTCCTCACCCGCCTCGGCCACTTTGGCGCCCGTCTGATCGGCGATGAACGACGAGCCGTAAAAGCGGATCCAAAGATTTTCGGGGTGTTGAGTCGAACGCTCGACGCCGTGACGATTGGACGCGATCAGCGGCATGAGATTGGCCGCGGCATGGCCTTGCTGGGTTCGCTGCCAATGCAGCCGCGAGTCGAGCGGCGGCGCGGGCGGCGGCTCGCTACCGATCGCCGTCGGATAAAGCAGCAACTCGGCCCCCATCAATGCCATGGCGCGCGCGCACTCGGGAAACCATTGATCCCAGCAAATGCCTACGCCGATTCGACCATAACGCGTGCTCCAGACCCGAAAGCCGGTATCGCCCGGACTGAAGTACTGTTTTTCCTGGTATCCGGGGCCGTTCGGGATGTGCGACTTGCGATAGGTGCCCAAAAGTTCACCGTCGGCATCGAGCATGCCCACGGTGTTGAAATAGGACTGATTCGCCCGCTCAAAGAAACTGATCGGCAGCACGACGCCTAGCTCGCGCGCCACGCCACGGAAATGCCGCAGCGCCCTATTGTCCTCGACCGTCGTCGCCAGCGCGAAGTGCGCGGGCTCCTGCTCGATGCAAAAGTACGGCGTTTCGAAGAGTTCTTGCAGGAGGATGACCTGCGCGCCGCGCGTTGCCGCCTCGCGTACCAGCGATTCGGCACGCGCGATGTTGGCGTCGGCATCCCGGCTGCAGGCGAACTGCGTGGCAGCGACCGTGACCTTGCGCGAAGATGCCCTGGCAGTGCTCATTTAACTCAACCTCATGTCGTTGCCCGCACGTTCGGTGCCAGCAAATCGGTGATGCGGATTGCCGTCTCGAGCGCGCGCAAGCCGTCCTCGCCGCTGACCACCGGTGGCCGTCCCGCAGCGATGCAGTCGAGAAAGGAGCGAATCTCGGCGCGCAACGCATCACCCTGCTCGAAACTTTGTTCCTCGATGGTGACCGGCAACTCGCCCGAGACCGGAACCGCTCGTTTCGCGATCGTGGTCAAAATGCGCTGCTGCAGGTCGATCGAGAGATAGGCATCGTCGCGGAACACCCGCAGCTTGCGCTCGGTTTTGAGGCTGACGCGACTCGCCGTGACGTTGGCGACGCAACCGCCGACGAAGCGCAGCCGCACGTTGGCAATGTCGACCGCACCCGAAAACACCGGCGTTCCCACGGCATCGACCGACTCGAGCGGCTGACCGACGATGCTCTGCACGATGTCGATGTCGTGAATCATGAGATCGAGGATCACGTTGACGTCGGTGCCACGTTCTTTGAAGGGCGCGAGTCGCTGGCACTCGATGAAGCGTGCACCCTCGAGTCGTGATCCCGCCGCCAAGATCGCCGGATTGAAACGCTCGAGATGACCCACCTGCAAAACCCGTCGGCAGCGCGCGGCGACGTCGATGAGTTCGCGCGCCTCTGCCGCCGTCACGGTGATCGGCTTCTCGACCAGCACGTGCGCGCCGGCTTGCAGAAAATCGCGCGCGATGGCGAAGTGCGCCGGAGTTGTGGTCACGATGCTGACCGCATCCACGCGCCCGAGGAGTTCGCGATGATCGGCGTAGCCCGTGGTCGAGAGTTCGCGGGCGAGCGCCTCGCGCGCCTCGGCACGCGGGTCGACGACGCCCACGAGTTGCGATGCGCTTTCGCTCGCGTATTTCTGTGCGTGGAATCTGCCGAGGTAACCGGCACCGACCACCGCTGTTCGAAGGCTAGCCATGACGTATTATGCCCGCATGGCGCGCAAGAACCGGAAGCTCGATCTCGTCACCCTGAACCGCGAGGCCAGACTGCTGCTCGGCGCCGTGATCTTCGGCGCCGTGGCCCTGCCCCTGCTCATCTGGGTGACGGGCCGCGGGCTCCTCGGTCCGTACGCGAACGGCGGCATGTTCGCCATCCTCGGCGATTTCTTCACGCTGCTCTTTTCAGGCTCGCTCGCCGCCTGGATTTTGCTGTTCGCGCCTTATGCGTTGCTGTCGGCGCTGCGCTTTGCCAATTGGGCGATGCGCCGCCTCTAGGCGAAGCAACCGATGGGCGCGCTACTCGGCGCTCGCGAGGCTGCGCTCACGGGCCGCCCTGAATTCGCTCTTGGCATACCAACTCGGGAAGCTCTTCTCGCGAGCCAGTGTCGCGCCGATCTCGTGCAGCAAAGCGATGTCCTGCAAACCGCCGCGCAAGTCGGTGCCCGGCACCCACTCGTCCGAAGGCTTGTGGTAGTGCTTCAGCGTCCATTCGGCATTTTGCGCGCGTGCCCATTCGGCGCCCTTCTCACGATCTTCGATGCCGAGCTTGATGTAGAGCGCAGGCACGCCGGCCTTGGCAAAGTTGAAGTGATCCGAGCGATAAAAGAAACCGTTCTCGGGCGTTGGCTCTTCGCGGACCACCCGATCCTGCTTGGCGGCGGCCCGCGTCAGATATTCCTCGAGTTGCGAGGCGCCCGCGCCCACCACCGTCACATCGCGCGTGGGACCACCCCAGGTGATCGCATCCATGTTGAGCGCAGCGACCGTGCGCTTGAGCGGAAAGATGGGATTGGCGACGTAGTACGCCGAACCGAGCAGACCACTCTCTTCGAGCGTCACCGCCAAAAAGACGATCGAACGCTCGGGGCGACGGCGTGATTCGGCAAAAGTCTTGGCGATCGTCAGCAAGCCCGCGGTACCGGTGGCATTGTCGAGCGCGCCGTTGAAGATGTTGTCGCCGCTACGCGCCAAAGTTTTGCCGAGGTGATCCCAATGTGCCATGTAGACGATGTATTCGTCGGGTCGCTTGCTGCCCCTGATTTTGGCGACGACGTTCGGTGACACCGAGCGGCGAATCGCGTTGCGTACGAACCCACCTGCGCGCTCGGCGAGCGGAATCGGTTTGAAACCAGGTTGACTCGCCGCCATCAACAAACGTTCGTAGCTGTAGCCGTTGGCTTTCAAAAGTGCGTCGCCGGCCGCGCGCGTGACCCACCCCTCGATCGCGGCACGGCTCGCGTTGTCGTCGGCGCTGACCGTATCGAGCTGCGGACCCATCCAGCTGTTTTGCACGGTGTCCCAGGGATAAGCGGCAGGTTTGTCATCGTGGATGATGATCGCCGCGGCCGCCCCTTGTCGCGCCGCCTCCTCGAATTTGTAGGTCCAGCGACCGTAGTAAGTCATCGCCCGACCGCGGAAGAGATTGGCGTCGCCCGTGGCGAAGCCCGGATCGTTGATGAGGATGACGGCGGTCTTGCCGCGCATGTCGATGCCGGCGTAGTCGTTCCAGCCGTACTCGGGTGCGACGACACCATGACCCACGAACACCAGCGGACTGTCAGCCACCTTCACCTCGGCGAGCGGCCGCTTGGTCCAGATGACCATGTCCTTGCCGTAAGCCAGTGCAGTCGACCCAAAATTGAGGCTGGCGTCGCTACCCGCGGTGATCTCGACGATCGGCACCTGCTGCACCCAGGAGTCGCCATTACCCGGCTCGAGCCCGAGCTTCTTGAACTCGCCGACGAGATACTCGACGGTCTTGCGCTCGCCGGCCGTGCCCGGCTTGCGACCCTCGAACTCGTCGCTCGCCAGCGTGACGATGTGCCGCTCGTACTCCGCGGCCGAGATCGGCGGCGGCAGACTCTCGCGAGGTGCGCCGGAGCAGGCAGCCAGACACAGCAGCAGCGCCGTGGCGAGCGCGGGACGGTGGGCGGACTCGATCGATGACGGCATCATGACGTTCTCCGTACGGTCATTCCCTCGGCCACATGATCCAGCCGAATAGCAAAAGCATCAGGGCAAGCAACGCCTGGGGCCAGCGTCGCCAGCCCGTCTCGCGTAATTCGCCGTAGAAACCGACCGATGACACGACGGCCAGCACGGCCGAGCCGCCAAGTGCCCGCAGCAACGGCGGAAACTCTTCGCCGATGCGGTCCGCGTATTCCGGCAACAGCAAAAAGACGATCAGCGTCAGCACGAGCGCCACGGTGATCGACACGGTCGAACCCATCACGATGCCGAGCAGAATGGACAATGGACGCATGTGAAAAAACCGACTGGGGCGACGCCGCACTTGAAGGGGCGCGGCCGGCGTTCTAGGCTGCACGAATATTACAGGACATCCACCGCCGATGAATCCCTCCGGACGCCGTCCCACCGCGCTCTTTGCCGTGACCCTGCTGTCGATCGGTTTGCTCACCGTGGGCAGCTCCTCGCGGCTCACGGCCAACACCTCGGCGCTGCCTCCCGGGGCGCTCGTGCCCTCGGCACGCGAGCGCATGATCGCGCGGCAGGTCGGCTCGCTGCTCGAAGACAACCACTACAGCCAGCTCAAGATCGACGATGCCATGTCGCCCCGCGTGATGGACAAGTTCATCGACGGACTCGATGGCCAGCGCAGTTATTTTTTGGCCAGCGACATCGCCGAATTTCAGCCTTATCGACTGCGCTTCGACGACATGATCCGCACCGGCGACATCGAACCCGCCTACGCCATGTTCGCGCGTTACCAGCAACGTAACCGCGAGCGGATCCAGTACGCACTCACCCTGCTCGATCGCGAACCCGACTTCACGCTCGACGAATCGTTCGAGTTCGATCGCGAAAAGGCCGCTTGGCCCACCACGGTCGGCGAACTCGACGAACTTTGGCGCAAGCGCGTGAAAAACGATGCGCTCTCCTTGCTGCTCGCCGGCAAGACCTGGGCCGAGGCCCGTGACGTACTGCGCACTCGCTACGATCGCGTGCTCAAGCGCGGCGATCAGATCAAGCCCGAAGAAGTCTTCGAGCTCTTCCTCAATTCCTACGCGCGCACCTTCGACCCGCACTCCAACTATTTCTCGCCGCGCAACTCCGAGGAATACAAGATCCAGATGAGCCTCAACTACGAGGGCATCGGCGCGTCGCTGCAGCTCGTCGACGACTACGTCACGATCATGAATCTCATCGAGGGCGGCCCAGCTGCCGCAGCCGGTACGCTCAGCGTCAACGATCGCATCACCGCAGTGGGCCAGGGCAAGGATGGCGCGCTCACCGACGTGGTCGGCTGGCGCATCGATGACGTCGTGCAGCTCATCCGCGGCAAGGGCGGCACGCTGGTGCGTCTGCAGATTCTGCCGGTGGGCGCAGCGCCAGGCTCGCCAGAAAAAATCGTGGAGTTCACGCGCGGCAAGGTCACGCTCGAAGCACAGGCTGCCCGCAAGACGCTCAAAACCATCAAGCGCGGCGACACCGAACATCGCATCGGCATCATCAACGTGCCGGGCTTCTATTCCGACTACGACGGGCAACGCGCCGGCGACGCCAACTACCGCAGCACCACCCGCGACGTGCGCAAGTTGATCGAAGAATTGAAGACCGAGAAGATCGACGGACTGGTGATGGACTTGCGCGGCAACGGCGGCGGCTTTTTGCCCGAGGCGCAATCACTAACCGGTCTGTTCGTCGATCGCGGCCCGGTCGTACAGGTGCAGTTCTCGAACGGCCAGAAAGAAGTGCTCGACGATGCCGAATCCGGTGTCGTCTACAGCGGTCCGCTGATCGTGCTCATCGATCGCTTCAGTGCATCGGCCAGCGAAATCTTTGCCGGCGCCATCCAGGACTATCGGCGCGGGGTGGTGGTCGGTCAGCGCAGCTTCGGCAAAGGCACAGTCCAAAATCTGGTCCCGTTGTCGCGCTGGAGCGCGCGCCCCGTCAATGGCCAGCTCACCGTCACCATCGGCAAGTTCTATCGCGTCACCGGCGAGAGCACCCAGCATCGCGGCGTCGAGCCGGACGTCGAGCTCGCCTCGCCCATCAATCTCAAGGACGTCGGCGAAAGCGCCCTGGAAGACGCGCTGCCGTGGGATCGCATTCAAGGCGCTGATTTCCGCGCGCTCGACACGCAACTGCCGTCGATCGCCAAACTCGCCATGGAAGAAAACGCCCGCCAGCAACGTGACCCGGACTACCGCTGGCTAGTCAGCGACATCGCAGCGCTCAATCAAATACGCGAACAAAAGTTGCTGTCTCTCAATCTCGACAAGCGCAAGGCGGAACGCACGCGACTAGAAAATGATCGGCTCGATCGCGAAAACTCGCGGCGCAGTGCGCGCGCCGAAACGCCGCTCAAGGCGATCAGCGAACTCGATGGCTCGAAGCTTCCGGACGTGGTGCTCGATCAGTCGGCCGAGGTCATGGTCGACATGCTGAAGACGACGACGCCCGCTAAACCCGCGAAGCCCCGTCCGGTCACGGCACGACGCGAAGCCGCGTAAAGCCGTGCCCGCGCTCGAGGCAGTACTCGAGCCACTTGTTGAGCATGATGTTGCGCGCCCAGCGCTGATCGAGATCGAGACCGGCGTGCTGGCGCCAACTGCGCAGCAAGGGATGCTCGTGGCGATTCGCCCATGAATGTGCCTCGGCAAGGCGCGCGTCGTGATAAATGCGCACTTCCATGTCGGGCGCCGTAGGCACGGCAGAGCCCTCGCCGAACACGTAGGTGAGCTGCAGCATGGTGGTGTATGGCGAGCGTTCCGTGACGCAGAGCTCGAGCTCCACATCGCCCTGCACGCTCGAGCGGTGCAGGCCATCGAGCGATCGCAGCTCGCCCGCAAGCTGCCCGAGTCGTCGATAGTTGCTCTCGTAAAGACTCATCAGCGCCACGAAACTGCCGGGCCGTGCGCGCCAGCTCGTCGGCAGCAAAGATTCGGTCGGCAGGTGCTGCGAGAGCCACTGCCGCAAATCGCCTTTGCCACGCGTGCGCGAGTCCATGAGCGACACTATAGCCAAAATCCTTGAGGAATCGAGAGCGGCGAAGCAGGCGCTGCCGCAGCCACTGCCGCAGCCACTGGCGTCACGGGCGGATGCGGCGCTCGACCCCCGTCGCCTCGAGAATGCGCGCCGAGATCTCCTCGATCGAGCACTCCGTGGTGTCGAGCACCGGGATGCCATTGCGCTGAAAGATCGCATCGGCAGCTCGCGTCTCGAACTGCACCTGTTGCGCCGAAGAATAGCGGCTGTTCGGGCGTCGCTCTTGACGGATCTGCTGCAATCGCGGTGGGGCGATGCGCAGACCGAACAGCTTGCCTTTGTACGCCTGCAGCGCCGCCGGCAATCGACTCGACTCGAGATCGTCGTCCGTCAGCGGATAGTTGGCGGCGAAGACACCGTATTGCATCGCAAGATAAAGACACGTGGGCGTCTTGCCCGAGCGCGACACGCCGACGAGGATGAGATCGGCT
>Ga0129333_10002843_pt1 | contig 16198 bp, 13 predicted proteins | sample CPB6_08_DNA_FD_94474 | JGI IMG/M metagenome (GOLD analysis project Ga0129333, IMG submission 94474) | Freshwater to marine salinity gradient microbial communities from Chesapeake Bay, USA - CPBay_Sum_0.6_0.8_DNA | ecosystem: Environmental > Aquatic > Marine > Coastal | place: USA: Chesapeake...
CAATCGCGTACTTACTTTAGTAGCGATCTATTGCCCCTCAGAAAATAGGAATGCCAACCATGAAATCTACACAATATGAGGTAATTTTTGATGTATTGGATAACATGAGAGGTGAATGGCTTCCATGCTAACTGTTAGTCTAAAAAAAGGGTATAAATCAAGATCGTTTTTAAACGTATCTTAGTTGTATTACTTTTTAACCTACCCCCGCTTTTTCAAGGGTAATCTTTTTCAAAAATTGTTGTTTTCCAACAGGGGAACTATCTATGAAATATGGAAGTTGCGATGTCTATCTTACCTTTTGTGTGTTGTAAGGAATTAGTATGTCTCTGTAAGTTGAAGTTCCTTCTGAATTATTTTTGAGAATTCGTGAGTGAAGTCAGAAAATCGGGAATTTCAGTTGCAAGCTTCTCAAGAATTCGTGAGTGAACTCAGAAAATCGGGGAATTAAGACTGCACAGAGTTTATTTTACGAATAACATCATCTAATGCCCTCTTTTGCGTTTTTTGATTGAGCCTCATTACTTTCATTTGCATGATATTGCATAACATCAACACCGGTACGTGTATGCTCCTTTGTTTGTGTTGTGGTTGTCGTTCCTTTGCCGTCGTCATCACCTGTGTTGCCGGCCTCTTTCGGCGCTCCGCCGGCCTCTGTCACTTTCTTCGTCGCCGCCTCCGCTGCAGCATTCGGTGACCCCACCGCCTCGTCGTCGTCTCTATTCCGGCACTCCCCTGCCGCCGTCGGTTGCTTCCTCCGCCTCTGTGGCCGCCTCTCCTTCGTCGCCTCCATTCTTTCTACTGTACCCTGCTTCCCACAATTTCTGAGGTAAGTTGTTCTATTTTTATTGTTTGTTTGTATTGTTGAATCGTTCAATTGTTAATTGATTCTATTCTGTTGCTACCTCCGCATCCAGGCAGTGGAATCCATGAAAGGTTTTGATACCTATTCAAGGTTTCCTAGTGCTTCCGAACTTATGAAACCCATCAAGCCTACTGAAACCCTTCCGACCTTTCGAATTCCTCCGGACCTTTCGACCTTTCAAAATCCTTCCAACCTTTGAAACCCTTCCAACCTTTGAACCCCTTCCTACCTTCCGACCTTTCAAAGCCCTTCCGACCTTTCGAAGCCCTTCCTACCTTCCGACCTTTCGAAGCCCTTCCTAACTTCCGACCTTTCGAAGCCCTTCCGACCTTCCAACCTTTCGAAGCCCTTCCGACCTTCCGACCTTTCGAAGCCCTTCTACCTTCCAACCTTTGAATCCCTTCCAACCTTTCGAAACCCTTCCGACCCTCCAACTATGGAACCTTCCAACGTTCTTTGATGTTGAAGTGATGCTTTTTGTTCTCCTTTTACATATGTTTTGTACATTTACATTTATGACTCATTCCTTTTTATATCTTTTAATAGGTAATTTGCATTCGAGTTTATCCTTGGTGTGTTGAGCCTTGTAGTTCTTGGTAAGTGATATTTAATTAACCATGTCTTCCTTGGTGATTTTTGGGTGAAGTCCATTTCTTGAAGTGAGTTTTCCTTTTAGCTTTGAATTGTTTAATGGTTTCATTTGTTAATCGATTGCCTTGCCACTCCAGGATTATGGATGCAATCGAAATACATTGGTGCTGCCTGGCTTCTTTGACGGTGATTTCCTTCCGCCTCCACTAACCCTGGGGATGACTTTGCAAGCCCACATGGAGCCACCCGCGGAAGCGCTGCCCAAATTTCTGAAATGACTTCCTTGGTGCTTTTTGATCAAGTCCATTTCTTGAGGTCTGTTTTCCTTTTACCTTTGTATTGTTTAATGGTTTCAACTGTTAATCAATTGCCTTTCCTTTCCAGGATTATGGATGCAATTGATATACATTGATACTGCCTGGCTTCTTTGACGGTGATTTGTGATTTCCTTTCACCTCCACTAACCCTGGGGATGACTTTGCAAGCCCATATGGAGCCCCCCGTGGAAGCGCTGCCCAAATTTCAGGGTTACCGGTGAAAGCCTTCCCCAACATTTTGATTGACTTTCTTATTCCTGAAATGAATTTTTTTCCTCTGTATGTTCTGTTTGTTTCTAACTGTTCGTTTGTTTACTTTGAATAGGCCTGTTGCTTATTGAGTTGATCTTGTGGCTCAATCATGACTCTTGAAGATGAGAAACCAACCTCTTCTGAAAAACAAGTAGCTGGTGGAAGTGAAGATAAAGTTGGTCATAAAGAATCGAAGGATGCTGTTGCTGAGAGTGCATCTGATCCCATGGACATTGAAAATAATGGGGAAGGTCAAGGTGAAGAATCAAAAGAGGAAGATATCACTGAATCTTCATCCAAATGTATGAAGAAATCCAATGAAGATCAGGAGCGATTGTTATTGGCCGACAGTAAACCTGAGTCTCTTACTGTTGAACACCCTTTTGCTCGTCCACTGAAAAACCAGTCAGCTCTTGTTCTCCAATTCATTGGCCAAGGAAAGAATGACAAACTTACTTCTGATACGGTAAGACATTTTCTTCTTTTGATTCTCATTTTTAATGTGACTGCTCTTATCCTTTCCTAGCTTCAAGTTCTGTTGGAAGACCTAGTTCCTGATCGGGATCAGATTTTAATTGAGTATCAGTGTGTTGAATGGATCCTTCGGCAAGACATCATTGATGCTTTGGCCACAGGCAAGATTCCACCAGAACTGCCTTGTGGAACTAGCCAGTTGGCCAGAATGATTCTTCAATCTAGAAAGAATACGATTTCCCTGTCAACCCTGTCAACCTTGACCACACAGCACAATGAGTTGAGCAATGACATTAAAAATCTGAACTTGCAAAGTGATACCATAATGCAATTGGTAACCGAGATCTTGGACAGAATGGACACAAGTAATCCAGATGGCAAAAAGAGGAAGCTTACTAATGTAAAGGAATTGGATGATAAGAAGGTTGCCAATGAACCCTCCCAGCAACATCCATTCTCACATGTCCTTTATTATGATGGGTTTGGGTATATCCGTCCACTGAGCTTCCAAGAATTTCACCAGCTTGAAGAGGATGACAAGTTTCTTTGCATTCGAGAGGTTCTTATGGCTGTTCTTCATCGTCAATTCCATATTGTTCCAAACTCCAGAGTTTGTGTTCTATACATTGCCAACAAAAACGATTTTAAGAACATGGATGCACTGGCTAGCACAATTGACCGCGCCACAAAATATATGGAACACCGTCTTGTGACTCCCCTTCTGTTTGTTGTTGGAGATCATAAGGAAAAATCGTGGGACTACTTCCTTGCCTGCCAAGTTGGAACATATACCAATGTTTATTATTTTGGTGATCTTGATGAAGACACCAAGAAAACTTTTGGCTGTGTCATTTGGTATCACTTTCGTGGCATGCCCTGCCCATCCCAACTTGAAGACTCTGTCATTAAGAACTTGTTGGATTTTGTGCATTTTGATAAACCACAACCGAAGGTGCACAAACTCATGGAGGACATCCATAAATTTTTTGGAATTGCATTGGATGCTCCCAGTCAGGAATTCATTGAAAAAATGAAAAGTGTTGTTGATTCACCAACCACCCATTCTGTGATCCATCTTGCCTTATCCATTCTCATTATTCTGACATTGAGTTCCCAACTAAATGAAAACCAGAAGAAGAGCCTGGAATATTTTCTTAATTTGAACAAGATTATAGAAGAGGAACAAACCTATGGAATGACACTTGTCTACGCCAGTCTTCTACGTGAAGCAGCAACTAATTGTTTGAAGGTTATGGAAGGTTCAGCAGCCTCAGCTCAAAGGCAAGCTCAAGAAACAACTTCGATTGGAGGTCCATCAGGTCGAAACTATCACTATAATGCTAGGCTTACTGCGTTCTTAGCCACCTATCAAGCGAACGTAGAATTATTCTTCCAAAAGATGAAAGGAGTTGATATGAAGCAGTCGGCGAAATACTTTTGTAACAAAAAAACCACTGTCTCCCTTGATATTCCTGTGCCACCCACAGATGATGATGTAGTTCTTCATGATATTTTGCTTTGTGAGAAAGAAAGTAAATCCAGCAAACCTGAAGCAGGTAACAAAGATTCACCAGTCCCTAAAAAAAAACAAAAGGAATTCCACAGAAGAAATCTAACTGATTGTTTGTGTTCACAGATTACAATTCTGATTATGAGACTGACAGCTCTATCAGTCACCCTAATCGGTCTGTGGATGAATATGTACAAGAGGGAGATGTTTTGAGTTCCATACAAGCCATTCTTGGTGAGAGTTCTTCTTTGTGCAGTATAACATTTAATGGCTTAAGTTTTACTAAACATCGATTTTTTGTATAACATAGGTCTAGATACCTTAAATGCCAGTGACAAGGTTGTTATTATTGGATCCCCGGTTCCTTGTGGTCCTGCATGTGATTTCGAGATACATGGTCCTACCTCTTATGTCCATCACACAAGCATGATGAGAGTGGTCACACATGGTCAACAGGGATCTCTATATGCCATTCACCGTGACACTGAAGGAATCACAGAGAATTTCCCAAACCTTTGGAATCTTAATGATACTATTGTTCTTCATAGGGGTTATGTGAAACAACTCAAAGAAGACTTGGCACCGAAAGGTGAAATCAAAATGTTTTGCCTTACTCTTGAGCACGAACTGTCAGCAAGATACCAAAAAAGAGTTTTCTGGGATCTGAATTTGTTTCAAAAATTCTTGGAAAAAGGGGTCCGTGAAAGAATCTTCCATTGGTCAAGAGTTCGGCAACTTCAAGTTATTCCTGGTATTTATCACTTGGAAGGGGAAGTGAGATACCCCATTTTCTTTGCTCGATCGTCAGCCATCTGTGTTCCCAATTCCGTATCACATTTCACAAGCTTGTTAGAAAGGTACCATTTATGGAAAGATGATTGGTGCGTCATTCCATGGCAGAGAAGCAGATTCACTTTCTACACATTTTTTGATGCTATTTTGGACTATGATATGAATTCTGTATCTCTGAAGCATGCTGTAAAGCTTCTGGATAGTCATGTTGCCGACCTACCTGAGATTGAAAAAATATTGGTGAAACACCCCTTTGACTGCTTTCTGATGTTTCCTATCCAGAACCTCAACCCCCACGTTAAGGAACTTGCAAAGAAATTTAGCAGTGTTAGACGTCTTTTGAAAGATGATGTATATGGTTTAACCAAAGGTGGTTTTCTTGATCTTGAGGTGGATGAGAATGCAGATGATATGTGGAAGACAAAGAAATATCAAGCTTCGGGAGAAAGAAGTGGAGAGAGTTCTTACTCAGAGGAGGAGGACAAGGAGGAGGTTGATGAAAAGTTGTGGTTAGATGAAGATAGTGATAGTGTTGATTCATCTGACGAAGACAGTGACAGGTCATCTGACGAAGACAGTGACAGGGAAGGGAGAAATGGTTTGGGAAATCAGGGCAATGCAGAAGAAAGTGATGACGAAGAAAGTGATGAAGACAGTGACGAGGAGAGAAGAAATGGGGAAAGAGGTAACAATAATGGGAACCTTCGTCATGTTAGTGATGATGAAGATGAGGTTGTTGAAAATGATGAACTTGGTTCCTCATCTGGTATGTCTTGAACCTTCATGATATATATTACTAGAAAAATCTATTTCATCCATGTCAACTTCATTTCATTCAGAACTGGAATATAATGATCAGGCAGCAATAGATGAAGATCAGGCGGCAATAGATGAATTGAGGGATAGAGTTTGTGAATGGTCAGCTGCTTATCACGCGGACATTACATATCGCAAATTAATAAGTGACTCTCCATCCATGCGTAATAGTTATGGAAACTTCAATTCCATTTTGCCTGGTAAGTGTTTTCACTTTCTTTTCCTTGTTATGTCTGGGACTCTACTCTCTTACATTCCATAGGTGTTAAGAAAACGTACTCCTTTTCGTTTCCATCTTACACAGAGAGATACAAGGCATTGGGTTACTATGTGAATCACCCTGAAGACTTCTTTTGGAAACGAACATTACCTGGGGAAGGAAGTGATGACAGTGATGAAGAAGTCAACAGAAATCATGAAACCATAGATGTTTGCAGTTCCTCCTCCTCCTCATCCAACATTCGAAGACAAACTAATATAACACATGAATACAGCTGTGCTGCTGGAAAGTTAGGTTACACATTCCATAAACCTTTGAACGAGACTGAATGGATTAAGGGGGAAGTCACAAAATACACTTCAAAGGCAGTTCCAGATGAAGTGCACCCAACGGACACTGTATTTGTCAAATACAATAATGGATTTGAAGAAGAAATTCAAGTTAAGGATTTGAATCTGTGGGTTGAAATGTATGATGCTTATTATTTGAATTCAGAAGAAGGCAAAAATATATTCAATAATCTGCCTTTTGAAGACATCATGACACCGTCAAAGGAAGCAGAAGCTGAATACATTTGGAAAAACTTATCAAATGTTATTGTGAAAGGGTCCAAGAAGGTTTATCCTGTGAGCAGCTATCCAATGAACAAAGGCATGTTAGATTTTGAATGCGAAATAAAAAACTGGCAAGAGACAATTGGGGATAAGAAGTCAACTTACAACTTGCAGGATCACCCAGAATTCATTTTCAGAACTGTTGAAGGTTTGAATCCAGGTCATTTCATAAATGATATTTGTCTTGACGCATTTGCCTATTGCTACAACATGAAGCAAAGTCACAAGCGAAAAGGATGCGACAAATTTCAATCTTCTGTTATGTTTGGGCCTACATTATCTGATGCTTTGTACAGGTCAGAAAAAGTGAAAAAAATGCGGAAATGGTTCTGCTTCAAAGTAAATGGTCTCAAGAATCAGTATTTTGTGAAAATGGATTTGTTCACAGATGTAAAGGCTTTGTTCTTTCCACTTAACCTTGGAAATATTCACTGGGTCCTATTTGAGGTCAATCCAGCTAACCTGAAACAGATTTATTACAACAGCCAGTTGCAAGAAATGAACAAGAAGGCGCTTGAATTTTCCAAAAAGGTTCATCAGTTCTTACTCTATCACTACAAATCTTCCTTTGGGAAAGAACATCCTTGTAATTCACCATGGGGCAGGGACTTGGTGTGTGATGATTGCACCAAAATAGGTAATGCCAAACAAACCACTGATGGCAATGATTGTGGTTTACATGTGTGTGTTATACCTGTACTCAGACATGCAGACATTCCAGTGGGCATACTTGGCGAGGCACCTGACAATGTATCCCGAGACTTGAGAGTTAGAATGACTCTTCTGCTTGCAACTGGAAAGTTCAACTTTGAGCCCAATGCGGAAATGGTCAGAGGTGCGTGATCAAGTATCAATATAGCTTAACTTTTACTAACAGTTATAGATCACTGAAGAGCTACCTTTGTTTGCAAGACAATAATTCAATGTTGGAATTACCCGAGATTGTTACCATTGAAGCTACTCAAAAGACCTCTTTTCAAATAATTCCAAACTGTGAATATGACTATAAATCAAACAAAGAAATAAAAGAATTCTCTGAAAAACCAGTGAACAAGAGGTTTGAAATTGCCACCAAGCTTTCACTCAAGTCCAAAAATGGCAACAATAAAAAACAGAAACCCTCTGGGCTGAGTTTTAATGAACTAGGGTTTGGAGAGAACATCTACATAATTGGCAACAATCATAATATATACATTACAAACGAAATGAAAGGCACCAAGAAACAAATGATGGTCTCTGTTCGGTACTTAAATGACACCAATGTAATTGTTCAGAATTTTATTGAAGGTGCCCGTGGGTTGGCTAGAACATGGGAAGGACAAGATAATTCAGCAGAAAGAAATGTGATAAGTGGCACTATGAAGCATTTTGGTATAATTAGAGGAGCTGGGGATTGTCCTTACTTTAGTTACAGTCCAACAATGCACAATACAAATGATGCTAATAGGTGGCATAAAAAAGTGAACACTGCAGCAAAACTGATTGCCGAACAGCTTTTTCCTGACACATTGAACAGTATTCAATCTACAATGGATTTTCACGACATCTTCATTCCAGAAATCATTGGTGGAAAACATGGATTGTGCTCCGAGATGGTTCAATCGCAACATGCCCTGGTTACAGAGCCCCATGTAGACATAGACTCTTCAAAATGTCTTTCTATCTGGACTGTAGAACCAGGGAAAGAAACAAGAACAGATGGATGGTACTTTGTTTTGCCTTATTTGACGTGCAGATTTAATGGAAAAGAATTCAATGGTGTTGCTGTGAAGCTGAGGCATGGCACTGGGATAGAATGGGATGGTAGGTTTCTATTCCACTGCTCAACTGCTCCTAATGACAAGAGAGTTAATGTGCATGGGACTTATTTTGGGATGACGCGTAATAGTATGTAGTTCTTTGTAACTTCATGTTAAACATAGAACATTCTATATCTTTTATACCTCTTTCTTATAACAATAAAACATATAATTTGTGAAAGCGAAACAAAACACATAATTGGTAGATGTAAACACATATACTACCTCAAACACAGACCTAAACTCCATGACAGCGATAAATAGCTTTTTTTCCATCCACTGTTTTGTAATAATACTTCAAGAGAGTTTTGTAATTCTCTCTTAATCTTGCACAGTCTGTTTTGCTGGTCTTCTGTTTGTGGAGTTCTTCAATTTCCCTAACAACCTTTTTGATACATATCTTGCTGGGTGCCTTCATGATTTCATTTGCTCTCATATATGAATCAACCCAATAAACAGAAAACTTCAACGGCTGTTGTTTGTATGATTTTCTAAGGTATTCATTTTGATAGTTTTTGTTGATTCGGTGGCTCAAGAGATATGCCATGTGAGGCTTATCCATTTGATGGAGTATTTTTTCCACCATGCGCTGGCATGTTTTAACTCTCTTGCTTGTGTACCTGTCGTTCCTCATACCTCTTTGTGCAATTTTGTTCTCATCACGTAGGATAGCTTCATCTTCAAATTCATTGAAAAGCTCAATACATGTACTGTAGAATTCATGTCCCTCTGCAGGTGCTCCCTCTAAATACGCTGCTTCCTCCAAGACATCATCAACTTTCAAAAAAGGATACTTCTTCATTTCTTCCATTGCACCTCTTAGCATTTCAGAAGTGAAAATAGGCCCAATCCTATTTCCTTTTGCATTGGTCCAGTGATTCACATTGATGTAAGCATCTTTGTCCAGTATCTTCAGAACCTGTGAACTGCGCTGGTAGAAGAAGGTATCTCTGTGGTCATCTGTATCATTTAGTACAGGATTGTGTGTGTAATGAGTCAAACCTAATTTCTGTGCTTCCCTCATTTGAGGGATCCAATGGCTCCTTGCGTTTCTTTTTCCATACCATTTGGCATAAACTCTTTTGTTGTGAAGTATAGCCATTCCTGGAAGAGGATTAGACCAAAACAATTCCTCCTCCTTGCTCAATTTGTCAACACTTCCTGATATCTTCATACAGTTGAAGCATATTGGGAGAAATGAATACTTTCTTACATGATGAATTGGAGCAACTTTACAGATTTCACATCTTCTTTTCAAAGCTGCACCAAGAAGATCATTTGGGGTCATGGGAAAGATGCTGGCGTGCTCACAGCATTCCTTGAGTATGTTCATAGTTTCAAGTTCATATCCTCCTGATAGCATACATGTTCTAATAACCTCGCAATAAGTAAGAGAGTCATGGAGTTCTTTACATGTGGAAGTGAATGACAACATGTCTTTTGGGCCAAGAAATTCCTTTACAAGCATCAAAGTTTCCATGGAAAAATCTTTTGGTGTTTCTTCTACCTGAATCAATTCCTCTTGGTTTTCGACAAGGCTTTCCAAATCATCCGGAGGTGTCATGAAATCATTGGTTGGTTCTTCTTTAATAGGTAACACTTGATGGATTCACATGTATGAATACATAAATGGATAAGTTAAAATACATGAAAAGGTGAAACATTTGAATTTGTAACATTAGAAAATTACTTACATTCATAATGATGTGTATCTTCTTCCATGTCAGAATTATGATCTGATTCCTCTGCACTTTCACATTTGAGTTGAGCACTTGCATTGCTGGCAGGATCCAGTTGATTTGGATTTCTCAATACAGATGCATTACTCTGATGCAGACAGGGAAGAATGTATTGATTAACAAGAGGTGCAGTGTAATCACAAGATTCTTGTTCTTCCTCATCATCAAAGAGCTCTTCCTTAATTGACATTGCTGAAACAATTATTTAATAGAAATGCATTAATTGAAAAAAATATAATGGAAATAATAAAGTTACTTACCAAACTTGCTCGATACAGATGCATTACTTTGGGAATGGCAAGGAAGAGTGCATTGATTTGCATGCACGGGGTCAAGGATATCATTGTAATTTGAAGAAAAAGCACATGAATCACTTCTCAGGACAGGACGCTGTGCAACAATGTTTCCAGTCATCCCATATACAGATATATACTGGATAGCTGACTGAGGTCTGAGTGGAGATAATGTCAATCCTGGAAGTGATCTGGAAGAGACAGCTGTAGAACGTTGTTTGAACCTATTCACAGAGGTGGTGTTCAACATGACTTAATTGGTGTTAGAAAATCAAAAATGAAAATTATGAGAAGAAAAGAATGTTGCTTCCTTAGATATTCCATGGAAAAAACCATATGCTGTGACACATTCTTTGGACGGTTAAATATTTTCTGAAATGAAGAGCCCCTGAAATGTACTGATTCCTATGTGAGAATAAAAACATAAGCCAAATTTGTCCTTATAACTTCCGTTGAACAGAAAAACAAACAACAAAATTAAAAAAATTGGCATCCAAAAATTCTGAATGACCAATTTTGGCGAACAAAATTGTTGTTTTTGAAATTCGAAAAAAAATTACAACTCCCCTGTTCAAATTTGAATAAATTTTGTTGATCTCAAATTTTGTGAATAAATTTTGTTGATCTCAAATTTTGATATTCTTGACAAAATCGTCTGGAAATTGGAAGCATCTGAATTCCTGTCACACTTTTTTAAAAAAAATATTAATTCCCAACTAGAAATGAAAGTGATATCCAACTCTATTAAAAATGATGAACAAAATTGTCTGATAACTGAAAGTTTCTGAATTCCTGTCACACTTTAAAAAAAAATATAAATTCCCAAGTAGAAATAAAATTGATATCCAACTCTTTAAATTTTATTGAACAATATTTTCCGGTGATTTTGATGTATTGATTCCTCTGTGGAATACAACAGTAACATGCACTAGTCAACCTATCTTTTGATTCCCAGTCCTCTCATAATTTGAAAAAACATCAAACAATAACCAGATTTGCACGTTTGCATTGCTTTGTAACAATGGTCAAAACTTCTCCGGCACAAGTGAAACCAGCTCAACTCAAGGGTAAAACTCCAGAAGCAAAGAATCCACAACCATCTCCTCCGCGTAAAACCACTGTTAAGAGACAATCTAATCATCATCTTGATAAGCTCTCCTCTGCCAACATGATTAAATGGAAGAAAGTTGGAGTTGACGACCTAGCTGTTGCTATGATTTACAAGCCAGATGGTACTGGACCTGCGTTTACTGGAAATATCACGGGACACATTGAAAACAATCCGGAAAGGATGGAATTCTGTAAAATCTTGATGATCACTCATTTGAGGAATCCAAACGGAGAAAATGAGGTTCTTGAGACTGAAAATAAGCAAGGCAACAAGTATCCTACTGTGCTTGTTGTAATTTCAACTAATGAGTCTGTCTCTATCAATGAAGCAGTTTGGAACTTGGCTAAGACCATGAATAACATTGCCAAAAATGAATGTGAAGGAGAATGGAAGTTTGGTATTCCCTTCTTTGTTAATAAAGGAGAAGCAACTCCACAGCTGAGTCTTCCTCTTTCTCATTATCTGTTGAATGAAGAATGTGTTACAGTGATGAAGAGGATCTTTGAAAATTGTGACACAAAAGAGGAACTGTTCAACAATGATTACACAGAACTCATTTTGAGCACAGTGTTTGGTGATGCCACAGTTGGTAACGAAATTGTTAGCGGAATCTTTGATGAACTATATAATGAACTTTGAGAGCAGTTTACTTTGAATTGTTATATGTTAACTGATTTGGACCCTGTGTAAGATGAAGCAACAATATTGACGTTGAAATTTACCTTTGAGAGTTTTTATGTTTTGTAAATGTTTCGTTGGATATATATTGGTGAAGTTATTTAGATGTTGTAAGGTAAAAACTAAGTATGAGATTTCCATGTCCTTTGAGATTTACCTTTAATGAACATATCCTTAGAACTAAAAAACAATAGGTTTACAATACTCAATGAAGACTTAAGAGTCTTCCATTCTGGAAAGAATGTTTTGAAGGTCCAAGAATCTTACAAAAGTTTAAGAATCACACAAAGGTTTAAGAATCTTACAAAGTTTTGGATTTTTATGAAGGTCTCTGAATTTCACAAAGGTTTTGGGACCTTGTAAATGTTTTGAAATCTTTGCAACAATCTTATTATTAGTTATTGATTAGATCTAAGGGACAATATTGAAATTTAACATAATCATTTAATTGATTGAAAGTTGTTTTTTGTGAGTGATCTTGTAAATTTTTTTAAATATAAGTTACCTTAGATGCACTGGAATCTTTGTTTGGATTCTTGAATCAAAAGATGCTAAATCCCTGCGTGTCTTTACATCCTTTAGGGCAAATTTTCTATAATTTATTTTCTCACATAAAAATAATCCACATAATTTCCTAACCCTTGATAATGCAGTATAAATCCAGCCACTTGTTGTGTAATCTAGCGAATGTAGAATAATCTGATTTTTTGAACTACCTTGTAGCTTATAACCAGTTGTTGCATCATTTAAAATTACAGGAAATTGTTTCATTTTAGCTCTCAATTTTGTTCTGCTCCTGCATATAACCTCGCTCTTCTTTTTTAAACTGTCAAGGTCAAATGTTACATATGATGATTTAGGTTCCAACTTAAAACGCCTAGACCTTGACAACAATTCTAATTTTGTTTTTAACTCTTGAAGCGTCCCAACTGTTTTGTTATTGATTTCATTCATTGTTTCAATGTCATGCAAAATTTTTAACTGAGCAGGAGTTGGGGGATAGTGCTCAAATTCTATATATTCAACATCATTGGCATTAATGTAGAAGACTTTCTTTCCGTTATAATTCCGCCATCCCAGTTCCTTTATATATTTTTTTGGTCTAATTGCAATAACGCGACACATTGTGCCATTGGCTCTACCTTCCTTCACGTTATCATTTTCATTAATCATGCAATGTGCACCAACATATAACTTTAGAGCTGGATCAATGCACTTATTCTGTTCTCTTACATTATGATCACCTAACCTGCTGTATATCAAAGTTTTTAATGATGAATCAATTCTTACTCTCATGGTGGATAGGCATCTATGATTATCTTCTTTTTTCTTGCCTTTTGGGGGCTTCTGTTTTGGGGCTTCAGAGATTTCTGCTTCAACAATTACTGTATGATCAGGAGGTAACTCATCTGAATCCACAGATGGAAAATTTCTTATGTGGTCCATAAACGAAGCTGCATGAACCGCGTTCCTGTCCATGTTTGACCAACATGCATATGTTATGTCAGTGTAGGGATTGGTTTCGGGGATGGGCAACTGAGTCCTTCCAATAAGGCGTTCATTTATTTTGTTGATGTCCTCTTCTGAATATGTTCCCTTCCACATTCTCATCATAATTTCCCCGTATTCAGGATCGTTCTTAAACCTATGACTATTTTTCAGAATGATTGCAACGTTTATTGAATTTTCCCACAAACCTGGATTCTTATACAAAAGCTGTTCATCTCCAGCACATACGGGAGGAATCTGTCTGAAGTCTCCGGAGAATATAATATGATAACCTCCAAAAACCATATTTGGAGGAAGGTTGTGATATTCAGATGCTACCTCTCTTCTGAATTTATTCAAATGAGAATTCAATTTGTTGATAATATCCACACTTGCCATGGAAATTTCATCAATTATTAAAATTTTGACATTTTTCCACAGCCCAATAGAATCAATTGATATCTTTTTCTCATGTTTTGCTAATTGTGCAACACTGTGAATAGTTAATCCACCAAAAAGAGCTGCGGCAACACCTGTCATTGCAGTAAACAGAAATGTTTCATCTTGCCATGCTATTCCTATTGCTTTACAGAATTCAAAGCAATACTTCTGTGCAATTGATATAGCAGTGCTTTTACCAGCTCCAGCAGGACCTGTGATGAACATTATTAACTGTTCTTTTGCACCCATATTTTTCAGACATGCTATTGTCTTATCTTTTGCTTGTGTAATTTCATCCAGATGATGTTCATGTTGACTTTCAAGTGACGATTTTTGTTTCTTCCATTCAGTGATTAAAACTTCCAGCAAAAATGAAGCACATATAATTTGGTACGCGGTGTACTGAATATTGTCAAGATATATGTTTGATTCCTTTGTTGCTGCATTTGCAATATCAAGCATTGTTGGAATAGTGCTTCTCTCATCATTGTAATCAAACCCAAGCTTGTTCCAATCAATATTAGATAAAGCTGCATTCTCGCTATGCTCATTGTTGAACACAAAGTTGAGTTTTTCTTCTTCCATTTCAAATTCTGGATTGATATTACCAACAAGAGAACCACTAATGAATCCAAGCAGTGTTACAAATTTGGATGTTTGTTCAGTTAGAACTGGATTAACACTTTCAGATGTTGTTTTCAATTCCAAGTCATTGCCTACTTCCTTTTGAGAGTTCAAAAGCAGGCATTGTTCACTAAAGACTCTTGGTTTTATCAACAGATTCTGATATATTTTCTTTCCGTGCATCAAATCAATTAAATCCCTTTTCTCAGATAGCCCATTGAAAGAATTTTCATTGTATTCTAAGTCATGATCAAATGTAAACTCTTCAATGCCAATGGCTTGATTGTAATCATTATCATCATCAGAATCATAGGTGCTGGTAATGTTTGTATTCTCAATGGATTCACCATAATCCTTCTGTATTGTTAAGGAATTCAAGGGATCAGCAGGAATTTTACCTCTTCCACTTTGTTTAACATCTTGAATATTCTGGAGAATATTCAAACCCTTCTTCCAAAATTTTATATCATTGTTAATCTGGTCACTATTACCATTTTTTAAATACAGGAATTTCTCCCATAGATTGCTGTGATTACCACATGAAAAAATATTATTGTCACGGAAAGGATAAAATAGCACCAACGCTACTTTGGCATAGTTAATTCTGTCCTGGAAAACCTTTTCACTGATATCTTGTGCATCAGGTTCAAGATGATCCAGGTCACATAGCATTCCTTTGGGGATGGAAGTTTTGGGTATTGTTATGTTATCAGATTTTTTCAAGTAACAGTATTGTCTTCCAGGATGGTCTTCTTTGAAATACATTTCATCCTCTTTAAGAACCGGAAGACCATCATTGCTATCAACATGTCTCATCCGATCAAAAGTGAAGGGAATCTTTTGGTATTCCAATCCAAATTGATAGAAGGATACATTCTCCAATGACTCTGGCCTGAATATATAATCATTAATTGAATAATCTGCCCAAACATCCAATTCACCTTGATTTCCCTTATTCCTTCTTCTCAGAACAAAATCAGCAATAACATCACCATTCAGATAGTTTAACATCTGGTTTACAAGAAGATCCTTGAATTGATGAGAGAAAGAAAATCTTGATCCCTTTTGACAAATTAGTAAATGAGCCATTGTTGAGCTTATTACATCAGAACTAAGATGAACACTCATTCCAATTAGAAACCTGCTGAGACCTTCTCTGAAACAATAATCATCATTATTTTGCAGGGTTTCACATTTTTCCTCTTCAATCATCAAATCAAATTTTGTTTTTTCTTTGATAATTCGCTTAATTACTGAATGTATCCTATCTTGTCAAAATCAACTCCTCTGTCTTCTTTCTGTGTAGATTTAGTTGCATAGTGAAGAACATAAAATACACATCTTGGACTTCCTATTTGGACATTACTGTTGCATCCAAATTTTTGTGTGATTTGTTTACAATGAGTGTTCAAGAATTGTGATCCATTTGGGCGTTTTGATTGTATGGTATATGGATATACATATTCAGATTCCTTGGTATTGTCTACATACATCCATTTCATTTCCTTCCATTCACTATTATCTTCCAGAAATGTTGCTTCTTGACATTGTGGAAAAGGGAAGGAAAATCTACA
>Ga0129333_10002844_pt1 | contig 16197 bp, 15 predicted proteins | sample CPB6_08_DNA_FD_94474 | JGI IMG/M metagenome (GOLD analysis project Ga0129333, IMG submission 94474) | Freshwater to marine salinity gradient microbial communities from Chesapeake Bay, USA - CPBay_Sum_0.6_0.8_DNA | ecosystem: Environmental > Aquatic > Marine > Coastal | place: USA: Chesapeake...
CGCCGCCGACGTCATGGACTACGGCGCCGACATCGTCGTCATCGCGACCGGCTCTCGCTGGGCCGGCGACGGCTCGCAGCCCGCGACCGACGCCGTGATCTCCGGAGCCGAGCACGCGCTGACCCCGGAGCAGGTCATATCGGGCTCCCGCCCTGCCGCGGGCCGGCCGGTCGTCGTCTACGACGCCGAGGGGTACTACGTCGGTCCCGGCATCGCCGAACTGCTGGCGCTCGAAGGCTACGACGTGCACCTGGTCACCAGTCATCCGGTGATCTCACCGGTGTCGGACGGCACCCTCGAAGGCGACTTCCTGCGCCGGCATCTGCACCAGGCGGGTGTCCGCATGCACGCGGGCGTGACCCTCACCGATATCGACGCCCAAGGAGCGCGCGGAGAGACGAGCCTGGGCGAGCCCTGGTCGCTGGCGGAGTCCTCGGTGGTCCTCGTCACCCATCGAGTGTCCGACGATCAGCTCGCGCGCGAATTGCGCGACAGGGGCATGACGGTCCATGTCGTCGGCGATGCGATGCTGCCGTCCATGGTGTCCGAGGCGGTCTTCGACGGCCATCGACTCGCGCGTGAGATCGACGGTCCCCATCCGGACTACCCGCTCGCCTACCTGCGCGAGCGCCCTGGCGGGGTGGACTGACGTCGTGGACCGACTCGCGGACACCGGACTCTCCGCGGCGTCCTTCGCCGATGACGTGACCGACCCGCCTCCGTCGCGCGCCGAGGTCGTCATCGTGGGCGGCGGCATCATCGGATCGAGCATCGCCTATCACCTGGCGCTCGAGGGCATCACCGACGTCGTCGTCTGCGAGCGCCACACCTTCACCAGCGGCACGACGTGGCATGCCGCGGGCCTCATCGCCGGTGCCCGGGGCACCATCACGCTGACCGAACTCGCCGCCTACGGCCGGCAGTTCTACGCCACCCTGGGCGCCATCAGCGGCCTCGACGTGGGCTTCACCGCACCGGGATCCCTGAGCCTGGCACGCAATCCTGCGCGCGCTGATGAACTCGCCTACGCGCACGATGTAGCGGACCACAGCGGTATCGAGGCGCGAATGGTTGACGCCGCTGAAGCCCAGCGGCTCTGGCCGCTTCTGGACCCCGCGAACGTCGTCGCGGGTCTGCACTTCCCCGGGGACGGATACGTCAACCCCGGCTATGCCGCACTCGGGCTGGCCAAGGCAGCGCACGCGCTCGGCGTCCACCTTCGCGAGCACTGCCCCGTCACGTCGCTTGAGGTGCACGGTCATCGTGTCGTGGGTGTCCGCACCGACCGAGGGTCCATCGCGGCCGACCGCGTGATCCTCGCCGGTGGCCTGTGGACCCGCGACCTGGCCGCGACGGTCGGGGTCGCGGTGCCGCTGTACGCCGCCGAGCACGTGCACGTGCGATCTCAGGCAATGCAGGTCGATGTGAGCGGCCTGCCCGTGCTGCGAGATGTCGATAACAGCTACTACATCCGCCCCGAAGGCCACTCCCTGCTCCTGGGGGCCTTCGAGCCACGGGGGCTGCCGCGCGCCGTGGACACCATCCCTGCCGACGGCCATGCGACATTCGCGCCGAACTGGGAGCACATCTCCGACATCAGGTCAGCGGCCGAGCGCGCCGTGTCGGATCTCTCCACGGTGGGTTACGACCGTTTCATCAACGCGCCGGAGAGCTTCACCCCCGATACGGCATTCATCGTGGGCGAGACGGCCGAGATCGACGGGCTCTTTGTGGCTGCGGGGATGAACTCCCAGGGCATCATCTACGCGCCGGGGGTCGGGCGCGAGATCGCGCGCTGGGTCCGCGCGGGCCACCCGTGCTTCGACTCCAGCGCTGTCGACGTCACTCGCTTCTCGCCGCATCAGGCGAACCGCCGGTATCTGCACGAGCGCACGCGCGAGAGCCTCGGTCGCCTGTACGCGATGCACTGGCCGGGCTATCAGTCCGAGACGGCCCGCGGGCTGCGCCGCATGCCCCTGCACGAGCGGCACATCGCCCACGGTGCGGTGATGGGCGAACTCCAGGGCCTCGAACGGCCGCTGTGGTTCGGCGCACCGGCGCTCGCGGATGCGTACGACTTCCGTCGGCCCGGCTGGCATGACGTCGTCGGCCGAGAGCATCGCATGGTGCGCGAGTCGGTGGGCATCATCGATCTCAGTGGCTTCGCGAAGTTCGAGGTGAGCGGTCCCGGCGCGCTCGATGCCCTGCAGTACGCCGCGACAGCCTGTGTCGACCTCGGGATTGATCGGGCGACGTACACGCTCTTCCTCAATGAGGGGGGCGGGATTGAGGCCGACGGCACGGTGACCCGCCTCGGCCCCGATCGCTTCTGGGTCGTTACGCCGACGTCGAGCAGGCAGCGCATGCAGGGACTGCTGCGTCGGCGGCTCAGTGGTCATTCCGCCACGGTCGTCGACCGCACCTCGGGTACTGCGGTCCTCGGGGTGTTCGGACCGCGCAGCCGCGAACTCCTTGCTCGCGTCTCACCCGACGACTGGTCCGCAGATGTGCAACGTTATTTCGGCGGCAGACGGGTGGAGATCGCCGGCGGATTCGCATACGCCCTGCGCGTGAGTTTCACCGGAGAACTGGGCTTCGAGATCTACTGTGATGCCGATCTCGCCGGAGACGTCCTCGATGACCTCCTCGCCGCCGGAGAAGACCTCGAGGTCGGTATGGTCGGCTACCTCGCTCTGGACTCCTTGCGCTTGGAGAAGGGCTACCGCCATCTCGGCCACGACATGGGGCCCGCGGACGACCCGGTGTCCGTGGGCCTGGACTTCGCCGTTGCCTGGGACAGGGGCGACTTCGCCGGAAGGTCGGCGCTGGACGCGCAGGCAGATCGTCCCAGGTCCCAGGTCCTGCACGTCGCGCTTCGCGATCCGGACATTCGGTTGTGGGGGGAGGAGACCGTCTACGTCGGCGACGAGCCGGTGGGTCGTCTCACCAGCGGCGGCTACGGCTACACCCTGGGCCACCCGATCGGCCTGGCCTTGGTCCGTGCGGACGTGGATCTGGATGATCCCAGCCTGGCGGTGCGAGTCCGGGGCACGCGTCATTCTGCATTGGCACGGCGGACCGCGTTCTACGACCCGGAGGGCGCACGCTTGCGCGCCTGACGTGGCACACTCGGGCCCGTGACGACGACCCCAGGCACGTGGACGATCGAACCCGGCAGCCCCATCACCTTGCAAACCCACGACTTCCCGACCTCGCTCGAGGTGAGCGCACCGGTGACCGGTGGTGGCCTGCACGTGGCGGCGTCCGCCGTGCGGTTGCGCATCGAGATGTCCCTGGAGAAGCTCAAGGCCTCGAACTTCCTCATGCAGGGGGCGGCCCGAGCGCTGATCAAGCGCTTCGACGGCGACCTGCTGGTCTTCGAGGCCGAGGGCAAGGCAGCCGCCCACCCGTGGATGGTCGAGGGCAACGCCAAGGCCGGGCAGGTCGACGTGCCCATGGCCGTCGAGGCCACCCCCGAGCCGGGCGAGGACCCCCGTCAGTTGCTGCTCGGGGGCACCGTGACGATGAACGACATCTCCATCCCGATCCCGGGCCTCAGTGGCATCTCGAGCGTGACTTTTAGCCTCGATGGAACGGTGGGACTGCGAGCAGGCTGAACGTTCAGGCGCCGAAGGTGACCTTGGCCAGCAGGATCGCGATGCCGATCGAGGAGTCCAGCAGTCCGATCGCCAGCGATCGCGCCCACGAGCGCTGCTCCCGCCGGCCACCGACGACGCCGACGACGAAGAGCACGGCGATGAGCATGAGCAGCGTGGCGACGACCGAGCCCGCGAGCTCGAAGCTGAGCAATTGCGCCCCGAGGAAGGCAGCGATCGCCAGGCCTCCGACGACCATGACCGACAGTGCCAGGCGCCCCTCCTCGCGCCACTCAGCGCGTGACAGGGGGGCACTGGCGACGACTCGATGGGCCGCGGCAGCGGCCCAGACGTGGGCCACCGCGACGGTGACCGTGGTGGCGATGATGATCACGATGAGTTCGAGGTTGTCGGCGAAGATCCCCTTCCAGCTCGCCGCTGCCACGACACCTAGGAGAGTGATAGCGGCGTAGATCGCCATGGTCGTCTCGGCAAGTTGCTGGCGGGCGGGCACGCCGATGACGGAGTCGTCGTTCATCCCAGGTCCTCCGCCCGGTCGATCTCTTCCGCGTCGATGATCCGGTAGGCGTAGCCCTGCTCGGCGAGGAAGCGCTGGCGATGCTGGGCGAAGTCCGCGTCCACCGTGTCGCGCGAGACGACGGTGTAGAAGCGGGCCCGCTTGCCATCGGACTTCGGGCGGAGCAGGCGACCTAGGCGCTGGGCCTCCTCCTGGCGTGAGCCGAAGGATCCGCTGACCTGGATGGCGACCGAGGCCTCTGGGAGGTCGACGGAGAAGTTGGCGACCTTGCTCACCACGAGCACCCGCTCCTCGCCGCGACGGAAGGCCTCGAAGAGCCGCTCGCGCTCCTTCACGCCCGTCTCGCCCGTGATGGTGGGCGCCTGGACGTGCTCGGCGATTTCGGCGAGTTGATCCAGGTACTGCCCGATGACGAGGATCTGCTCGTCTGGGTGCCGCTCGATCAGGTCTTCGACCAGGTGCGTCTTGTGAGCGGTCGTTGCCGCCAGTCGATAGCGATCGTCGGGCTCGGCTGTCGCGTAGACGAGGCGCTCGTCATCGGGGAGCGTGACGCGCACTTCGACGCACTCGGCCGGGGCGATCCAGCCCTGTGCCTCGACCTCCTTCCACGGAGCGTCGTACCTCTTGGGCCCGATGAGCGTGAAGACATCGCCCTCGCGACCGTCCTCGCGGACGAGTGTCGCGGTGAGGCCGAGGCGACGCCGCGACTGGATGTCGGCCGTGAAGCGGAAGATGGGCGCGGGCAACAGGTGGACCTCGTCGTAGATGATCAGGCCCCAGTCGCGGGTGTCGAAGACCTCGAGGTGCGGGAAGACGCCCTTGCGTCGGGTCGTCATCACCTGGTACGTCGCAATGGTCACCGGGCGGATCTCCTTGCGTGCGCCGGAGTACTCTCCGATCTCATCCTCGGTGAGTGTCGTGCGCGCGAGGAGCTCGGCCTTCCACTGCCGGGCCGACACGGTGTTGGTGACGAGGATCAGCGTGGTCGCCTGTGCCTTGGCCATGGCGGCTGCTCCGACGATCGTCTTGCCCGCGCCGCAGGGGAGGACGACGACGCCTGATCCACCGGCCCAGAAGCCCTCGACGGCGTCGCGCTGGTAGTCGCGAAGGTTCCAGCCGTCCTCTCGCAGGGCGATCGGATGCGCCTCGCCATCGACGTAGCCTGCCTCGTCCTCAGCGGGCCAGCCCAGAGTGAGGAGGACCTGCTTGAGATGTCCACGTTCGCTGGGATGCACGATGACGGTGTCATCATCGATGCGTGCACCGACCAGGGGCGCTACCTTCTTGCTGCGCAGCACTTCCTCGAGCACGGGACGATCGGTGGTCGTGAGCACGAGCCCGTGCGCGGGATGCTTAGCGATGGTGAGGCGACCGTAGCGGTCCATCGTGTCGGCGATGTCGACAAGCAGGGCATGCGGCACCGCGTAGCGCGAGTAGGTGAGCAGGATGTCGACCACTTGCTCGGCGTCGTGGCCCGCCGCTCGGGCGTTCCACAGTGCAAGTGGCGTGATTCGGTAGGTATGGATGTGCTCTGGCGCGCGCTCGAGCTCGGCGAAGGGCGCGATGGCGCGGCGTGCCTCGTCGGCGGCGGCATGGCCGACCTCGAGGAGCAGGGTCTTGTCGCTCTGGACGATCAGCGGGCCGTCGCTCACGCCGACTCCCCGGCAAGGATTGCCGCCACGAGGGCGGCAACGAGCGCGGTGCGCTCCGGAACGGCGCGAGCACTGGCCCACTCGTGGTCGGCATGCGCGCCGTCGCCGACAGCGCCGAGTCCGTCCAGGGTCGGGATGCCCATGGCTGCGGTGAAGTTGCCGTCGCTGGCACCGCCCACTGCGCGCGACCCCAGGGGAGGGAGGCCGATTCGCTCGGCACAGCGCTCGGCGAGGCGGGCGAGTCCCTCACCAGCTGACGGCTCCATCGCCGGCCTATTGATGCCGCCGCCGATGATGTCCACGCCGGCTTCGGGGTGCGCGGGGCCCCAGCCACGGGCGAGGTCGTCGACTCGCTGCTGCTCTTCGGCACTCCATGCGCGGACATCGATGCCCACGACTGCCTGATCGGGCACCGTGTTATCCGTGACGCCCGCGCGGGCTGTGGTCGGCGTGACCGTCGTACCCACATCAGGTGCCGCCCAGGTGACCGCGCTGCGCACGAGCTCGGCTGCCTCGACGAGAGCATTGATGCCGCGCTCGGGATCCAGACCCGCATGCGCGGCTCGGCCGGTGATCTGCACGACGTACCAGGATGTGCCCTTACGGGCGGTCTTGAGTTCACCTTCGACGGACGGCTCGAGCACGAGGACGGCATCGGCGTCACGCGCGGCATCCTCGATGAGGGCACGCGAGCAACCCGAGCCGATCTCCTCATCGGTGGTGAAGAGCAGCCCGACCCCGTCGTCGGGAACCAGGCCGAGCAGTGCCACGGCGCCGATGGCCTGCACGACGCCGACCTTCATGTCGAACACACCCGGACCGCGCAGTCGCTCGCCGTCATTCGACCAGGGGATGCGTTCGAGCGTGCCGACCGGCCACACCGTGTCGAGGTGGCCCAGCAGGAGCACGCGCGGGCGATCCGGCCCCCAGCGCAGGACGGGGCGACCGTCGTGGACCTCGACACGGCCGGCGGAACCGAGCCATGCCTGCACGATGTCCGCCGCGGCGCTCACTGCGCGCTCGCATGAGGCGACATCGGACGATGGCGACTCAACCTCGACGAGCGTGCGCACGGAGTCGATAAGGGCGTCTGCGCGCGCCTGGGCACCAGCAAGCAGGTCCGATTCCACCGACCAATCGTGCCCCATCGCCTCCCGGGGCACCTGTCGGGCTGGCCCGGCTACGGTTGGGTCGTGCGTATCGAGCTGGCCGAGTCCCCGGACAGCCTCGCGCAGGCTCGATGGGTCTTCGATGAGGTGTGGCCCGGCGAAGGCACGCAGGTCACGCCAAATCTGTTGCGCGCCTTGATGCACGCCGGCGGCTACTGCAGCGTCGTCCTCGACGACAACGACGGGGTGATCGGTGCGGCACTGGGATTCCCCGCGCGCGATGCGACCCTCCCGGGCGGTGTGTACCTGCACAGCCACATGGCGGCGATCGTGGACGGGCTTCGGGATCGTGGGATAGGTGTCGCGGTCAAGCGGCACCAGCGCGAATGGGCGATCCAGCAGGGGATCCCGGTCGTGTCGTGGACATTCGATCCCCTCGTACGGCGCAATGCCCACTTCAATGTCAATCGACTGGGAGTGGATGTGCGCGCCTATCACCCGGACTTCTACGGAGAGATGACCGATGCGATCAATGCGGGAGACCGCACCGATCGGCTCGTGGCCTGGTGGGTCGTCGACTCCGACCGCGCGGCCCAGGCGGCCAGCGGTGAACTGCCGATCCCGGACCACGCTGATCTGGCCGCGATGACGCGGGACCTGATCGTGGTCGGCCCTGACGGGGCGCCCTCGGTGGGTGAGGCACCTCATCCGAGCGAGAGCGTCCTGGTGTCGCTGCCCGAGGACATCGTGTCCCTGCGACAGGCCGACCCGGATCTGGGCCTGCAGTGGCGACTAGCCGTCCGGGAGACGCTCACTCATTCGCTCGATGCCGGCCTCGTCGTCGGGGGTGTCACCACCCAAGGCGCCTACCTGCTCGTTCCCGGGGAGACTTCGTGACGTCGATCGACCTGATCCGCCTGCACCGCATCGACATGCCGCTCGTGCGCCCGTTCCGCACGTCCTTCGGCACTCAGACGGCGCGCGACGTCCTCCTCGTCGAGATGGTGAGCGAGGGTGTGTCTGGCTGGTCGGAGTGTGTGGCCATGGAGTGGCCGGGCTATTCCGCCGAGTACGTCGACGGAGCGGTCGACGTACTCACCGAACATCTGATCCCCGCCGTGCTCGCCGATCGCGCGCTCGATCCCCAACGTGTCCACCGAGTCCTGCGCCGATTCCAGGGTCACCCCATGGCCAAGGCTGCGCTGGAGACCGCGGTGCTTGACGCCTGGCTGCGCCAGCAGGGGAGGTCGCTGGCCGACTATCTCGGCGCTGTGCGCTCCGAGGTCGACTGCGGCGTCTCGGTGGGCATCCCGGCCAGCCTGCCGGCCCTGCTCGATGAGGTGGCGACGTACGTCGATGCCGGCTATCGGCGAATCAAGCTCAAGATCGAGCCAGGCTGGGATGTCGACGCTGTTCGCGCGGTCCGCGCGACGTGGCCGGATATGCCGCTGCAGACCGATGCTAATCAGGCCTACACGCGCGCCGACGCAGCATTGCTTGGTGCGATGGATGAGTTCGACCTGCTTCTGGTGGAGCAGCCGCTGCCTGAGGATGACCTGCGTGGGCACGCGCTCCTGGCTGAGCGGATCACCACGCCGGTATGCCTGGACGAGTCGATCATCTCCACGGCAACCGCCGATACTGCGATCGCCTTCGGTGCCGCGGGCATCATCAATATCAAGCCCGGACGGGTCGGCGGCTATCTCGAGGCCAAGGCGATCCACGACCTGTGCCTGGAGCGCGATGTTCCCGTGTGGTGTGGCGGCATGCTCGAGACTGGCATCGGACGCGCCGCCAACATCGCGCTCGCGGCGCTGCCCGGCTTCACGCTGCCGGGTGACACCAGCGCGTCGAGCCGCTATTTCGCGACCGACATCACCGAGCCCTTCGTGCTGGAGGATGGCCGCCTGCGCGTGCCGACCGGTCCCGGTATCGGCGTAGACCCCATTCCGGCCCTGCTCGCCGAGTTCACCACCTGGTCCGCGGTCATCGACCCGCGCCACTCAACGAACTAGGGGGTGTGGGCGGCGAGATCGGCGGCCTGGATCAGCGGTACCTGGAAGGTCCGCACCTCGCCGGTTACGCGGTCGACTGCGGTGAGTACGCCCGCCTGAAGTCGCAGCGGATCGATCACGCCCTCGTCACCGGCGTAGCAGATGCGCACCGGCGTCTCGCTGGAGATTGCCTTGCGCAGGACCGCGAGTGTGTCGGAGACCGGCATCGGAGGGAGCGAATCGTCCGTCGATGGCACGCGCCTGGGCGATGCGCCGGCGCCCCGCAGGGTGGCGATCGCTGCTGTGATGAGCGCGGGCTGGGCGTCGCGACGCACCACCGGTGACGAGGAGTTCCTTGGGGCCCGGGCGCGTCGGTGGGGCGGCAGAGCCACCTGGCCGTCCGGTGTCTCCGCGACGGGATGGAGGCCGAGGTCGCGCAAGATCGCAATCGCGTCCTCGATGCGCCCCGAGACGGTGACGACGGTGGGGGCCGCACGGACGCAGCCGAGAGCGGCCGACCGTGGGTCGGCGAGGAGAGCGGCGAGGGCTGACTCGTCATCACAGCGGATGTACGCCGTAGCGACGCCCACGCGCACCGTGCCGTGTCTGCGGGCCGCATCGTCGATGAGGTAGGTGAGGGGCTGCGGCACCGGCGTGAGCGAGATCCGCGCGAGGAGCTCATGCAGTCCCGCGGCGTCGCGACCCGCGTCCATCGCCCGGCGCACCGAGTCCGAGGTGAAGCGGTAGACCACCGCACCGCCGGTGCTCTCCACATCCGCCATGAGGCGCAGGTCGCGCGCGAGATCGGGGATGAGCGGACCGGGGGCAACCGCCGTGAGGTCTGCTTGGAGAAGCACGTGGTCCAGGGGCGCGGGCATCGCCTCGGCGGCAAGCAGCACCGCGTCCTCCGCATTGGCGGCTGCGCGTGCTCCCATGCGAGACAGTGCTCCTCCGCCGGTGAAGCCGAGCACCTCGAGCTCCTCGAGGATCGCGTTCACCTGGGTGTCGCGGTCTGGTGATGACTGCCTGGGTGCTCGTGCATGAAGTGCGCCGATCACCGCATGTGCGTCGGCCGGAGCTGCTCCACCCGAGAGCTCACCGAGGATGGCGACCACCTGCTCGCGCAGTAGCGGCTGGCCGCGCTGTTCGACATCCTCTGAGAGGGCGTTAGCGGAGACTCCCACAGTGGACGGTGCGCGCGTCGAGGTCCACCAGGCACGCGCGAGCTCGACCCACTGCTCAGGCAGGGGTCGGTCATGCCAGTCGTCGTAGTCGGCTGTGGGGCGCCAGAGGTTGTCCTCGTCGCGGCCGATGAGGCCTGCGGCATGAGCAGTCTCGATCATGAGGGCGGCGCCGCGCTCGTCGGAGTCCAGCAGGCGGGCGGTCGCGGTCAGATCGCGCACTCCGAGGCCGCCCTTGCGCAGGACCGGGGGTGCCTCGTCGCCGGACCATGCCTCGGCAATCGTCGTGACGGCCACGACCGTCGAGAGGGCGTGCTGCCCGGCTGTCCGCTCGACCAAGCCGGGGTCACGGGCGATGCTCGCCAGCGCCGGCGGGGGCCACTCCACGACGCGGGACGTGTCGCTGTCGAGGGATTCCTTGGCGGTGCGGACGAGCCGCAGCGCATCGTCAGGTCCCCAGACGAGGGCGATGGCTCGCAGGTGGCCGAGTGCGCGCTCGACCTGCTCGCGCCGGTCAGCGGGGAAGAACTCGAGGACGGATTCGAGGGCACACGGCTCGGCTGCGACGTTGACCGCGTGCGCTACGGCGAGCGTCAGGCCGTCGAGTCGATCCAGCGCCCGCGAAGTGGAGATCGCGGCCCCGGCGCGCGCGGCGAGTGCAGTCATGTCTGCGGGCACGGGGTGCAGCAGATCGGGCCGACCGGCAAGGAGGCGTGCAAGGTCCTCATCGGAGCGACCCCGCAGGTCATCGGCCAGACTGCGCACCGGATGACGTTACCCCTAGGCTCGGCGAGTGCGCGCTGTGGGATTCGACCTCGACATGACTCTCGTCGACTCCGCTGAGGGAATCGTCCTGTCAGTACAGCACGTTATCTCGCAGTACGGCATCGACGCGGATGGTGACGAAATCCGCTCGACGATCGGTCTGCCCCTCGACCATGTGTTCCCGCGCTGGCTGCCGGAGGAGCCGTACGACGTGCTCCTTGCGGCGTACCGCGCCCACTACCGGGTCAACGGCATCCCACTCACGCGTCCGATGCCTGGGGCGGCGGAGGCGATCGCCGCCGTGCGCGAGCGAGGCGACCGAGTGCTCGTGGTCACCGCGAAATACGGCGCGGTGGCGAGCCTGGCACTGGAGGCGGCAGGTCTCGACGCTGATGAGATCGTCGGTGACCTCTTTGCGGAGGGAAAGGCGACCGCGCTTCGCGAGCATGACGCGTGGGCGTATGTCGGCGACCACCCGGGTGATGTGCGGGCCGCGCGGTCTGCCGACGTCATCTCTGTCGTCGTCCCCAGTGGCCCGACGAGCCTGGCCGAACTCTCCGCCGCGGGCCCGGATGTGGTCCTTCCCGACCTCACGCATTTGCCGGAGTGGCTCGCAGGCTAGTGGCGCCGCCGTGATCGCGCGGACACGGCAAGTCCGGCGATGACCAGTGCGAGGCCAACTCCGGTAATCATCGAGAGGAACCACCAGGCTGAGGGGAGCGCCAGTCCGGGAAGCACCAGGGGCAGCATGGCGATTACCGTGCAGATGAGGCCGACGACGGTGACGACGCCACCGATCCGCAGCAGCCGGTCACCTGGAGTGCGAGTGGGGGCCATGCCGCCACCCTAGGGCCGACGGCAGGGCGTGACGCCACCCTAGAGGCGCCCCGGGCCTCGCCCCCGTCTAGCCTTGAGGCGGGTGCTCGTCCGAGTTCCCGCCGCGAGAAGGGGATGCCATGCCGACCGGCAAGGTCAGGTGGTACGACGTCGATAAGGGCTTCGGCTTCCTCGCCACTGATGATGGCGAGGATGTCTTCGTCCACGCATCCGCGTTGCCCGAGGGCACCACGTCGCTGAAGCAGGGAGCCAAGGTCGAGTTCGGTGTAGTTGATGGCAAGCGCGGCAAGCAGGCGTTGAGTGTCACAGTGCTTGAGCAGCCCGCATCCGTTGTCAAGGCGGGCCGCAAGCCTGCTGAGGATGTCGCGGTGATCCTCGAGGATCTCATCAAGCTCATGGACAGCGCGTCCAATCAGCTGCGTCGCGGCCGCTACCCCAGCGACGATCACTGTCGCAAACTCGCGGCCGTGATGCGCGCCGTCGCCGACGATTTCGACGTCTGAGGGCATGATGCGACTACGTCGTTCCTTCCTTGCAGGATCCTTGGCCGCTGTCAGCGTCCTCGCGCTCGCTGCATGTGAGAAGCCCGCGCCCGGGGTCTCGGTGGTGTCGGGCATGTCGTCGGCTTACCGCGCGGCGCTGTGCTGGTCCTTCGACGGCGAGCCGCTCAGTGCCGAGACGTGCGCGCAGGATGTCGTGACCGAGGCACTCGACGGCGCCGATGTCGCCGCTATCCCGGTGATTCCCGGACAGGTCATCGGGATCAGCGTCGATCCCGCGGTCGCGGATGCCGGGTGGTTCCCCGTGATCGGTTCCCAGCGACTCACACAGCGTCCGATCACCTCGACCTACTATCGCTTCACCTATCCGGATCTGCAGGAGGTGCCGGTCGACGGGGTCTCCCTGCAGGTCGTCGCCGGGAGTGAAGGCACGCTCGGCCTGTGGGTCTTCCAGCTCGTGCCTTCCATGGGCGTGGAGTGACCGTGTCTGACAGCGTGCTTGCCAAGGCCGTCGATCTCGCCCGTGAAGCCGCAGAGGCTGAGGCTCCGTGGGGCACGGTGGGGGACCACGTCGACGTCGAGTACGACGATGAGCGCGTCGCGACTCACTACTTCGTCTGCCTCGATCCCGCCTACGTCGGCTGGCGCTGGGCGGCCACGATCGCGCGTGCCCCGCGCGCCAAGTCAGCGACCGTCGACGAGGTCGTGCTCCTTCCGGGACCCGACGCGCTGGTCGCTCCGCCCTGGGTGCCGTGGGCTGAGCGCGTGCGTCCTGGTGATCTCGCGGTAGGGACGGTCTGGCCCACTCCTGCGGACGACCAGCGCCTCACGGCGGGCCTCACGGGCCTCGACGAGCTCGACGGAGCTGCCGATCGCAGCCCGGTCCATCCCAGTCAGTGGGAGATCGGCCTGGGCCGCGTGCGCGTCCTGTCGGCCGATGGTCGCGACGAGGCCGCACGGCGCTGGTGGTCCGGTGATCGGGGACCCGAGGCGCCCATGGCCCGCGCTGCCTCTCTGACCTGCTCGACCTGCGGCTTCCTGCTTCCCATCGGAGGCCCACTCGGGCAGGCCTTCGGCGTATGCGCCCAGCAGATGTCGCCTGCTGATGGATGCGTGGTCTCCCTCGCCTTTGGCTGTGGCGCTCACTCGGAGGTCGAACCCGCGGAGCGCGAGCCCGTCGCTACCCCCGTGCAGGACTTCGTCGGCTTTGACGCGCTGGATCTCGACCAGGTCGAGGCACTAGAAGTCAGCGCGGTGGACGTGGTCGAGGTTGAGCCTGCCGCACTTGAGGTCATCGATGTCGAGGACGCCGACGTCGACGACGTCGATCAGGGCTGACGCCCGCGCCGACGCATGCGGCGTCCCCAGACGAGTGCGAGCCCCGGAGCCCCGAGGCCTGCGCCGATAGCGCACACGAGCATCCACCTGTCAGTGTCCACACCCCAGGCACTGCCCCACAGCACGACGGCGAGCAGAGCCAGAGCCCACAGCACGGTGCCGATGGCGATCGCGGCCACGCCATCGTCGTCCCTACTGCGCAGCGCGGGGTCGGCCTCGATCTGCTCGAGCGTCAGGCGTGATTCCACGCGTCGAGGCTAGCGGGTCGGTGTCGCCGGGACCGGCTGCCTAGAGTGGGGGAGTGGATCACCGAGCGCGCCGCCTCGTCACGGTCGGGGTCCTGGCCCTGCTGGTGGTTGCGGTGATCGTCGCAGCACTCACGCGCTGATCGCTGGACGAGGGCTGCCAATATCTGAGCCGGGAATCGCAAGTCCGCCGCAACTAGCCGGGAAGGTCCTCCGGCACTCGCTTCCACAGGAGGAGCGCGAAACTCGCGGCGAAGAACAGCAGCATGACCGCGAAGGCGTCGTGGACGCCCCAAGTGTCCGCGAGCGCTGCCAGGGCGAAGGGCGCGACGCCGCTCATGATGCCGATGCCGGCGCTGGTCCAGCCCGCGGCCCGATCGGGCTGGCCGGCCGAGGCCCGCATCGCCCGGCCAATGCCGAGAGGGAAGTGCATGCCGATCCCGATGCCGATGAGCACCAGCCCGATGATGAGTGGCACCGCCCCGGTGACGAGCCACGTGTACGCGAAGGCAGCGGCGGCGAAAATGATCGACGCGCCGAAGACGAGTTCGGACGACACGCGCTCGACGATGCGTGATCCGACGAGGCGCCCGATGATCATGCCGACGACGATTGCCGCGATGGTCGCTGATGCCGATCCCGCTTCGAGCCCGCCGCGCTCGCGCAACAGGTCTGGTCCCCATTGGAGGAGCGTGATCTCCACGCTGGTGAGCAGGATGAGGGTGATCACGGCCCACCACACCAGCCCGGGCAGGCGTGGCGCATCGGCCCGAGTTTCCAGCTCCGTGCCGACGTTGAAGGGGGCAAGCGAGCGGCCGCGTATGAGTTCGAGCACGATGACCACGACGACGAGCAGGACGAGCCCAAGCCGCCAGCCGAGCAGGGTGGTGGCGCCCACGCCGACCGCGAGGATTCCCAGCAGCGAGGCCGTTGATGCGACGAGATTGGCCTCGGCCAGCGAAGCATCGGCAGCGGATCCCTGCCGAGCCTCGAGGTAGGCGCTGACGCCCACCGCGCAGAAGCTCGCGCCGAGGGAGCCGATGAAGGGTCCGAGAGCGACGATGGCGAGCGGCCCATCGGAGATGTACACCAAAGATCCCACCGCAACGAAGATGGCTCCGGCGCGAAGCATGCGTCCGCGACCCCAGCGTCGCACCACAGGGGCAGCGATGAAACTGCCGAGCGTGCCACCCAGGGCGAGGGAGATGCTCAAGGTGGACGCCGCGGTCCGGGTCAGTCCCTCGTCATCGCGCAGCAGGGTGACCGATGCGCCGAACGCGTAGATGAACCAGCCCAGCAGGCCCAACTGCGCGTAGGCGATGAGTGTGACGCGGTCGCGCGCGGGGCGGATCGGGGCGTGCAGCGCTCCGTCGTGGCCTCCGGCTGTCGTCACGCGAGTTGGGAGACGACGTAGTCGATCGATCGTGTCAGTTGCCGGACGTCATCAGGATCCACCGCAGGGAAGACTGCGACGCGGATCTGGTTGCGTCCGAGCTTGCGGTACGGCTCGGTGTCGACGATCCCGTTGGCGCGGAGTGCCTTGGTGATGCGGGTGGCATCGATGCTGTCGTCGAAGTCGATGGTGGCGACCACAGCGGAGCGCTTGGCGGGGTCCGTGACGAAGGGGCTGGCCACGTCACTGGCCTCGGCCCAGTCGTAGAGGATGCCGCTCGACTCGGATGTGCGTGCGGTGCACCAGTCGAGGCCTCCGTTGGCGAGGAACCAGTCGACCTGCTCGGCCATGAGATAGATCGTGGCGAGGGCGGGAGTGTTGTACGTCTGGTCCTGGCGGGAGTTGTCGATGGCGATGGACAGATCGAGGAATGCCGGAGTCCAGCGCCCGCTCGCCCGGATCTGCTCGGCCCGAGCCAGGGCAGCGGGCGACATGAGCGCGAACCAGAGTCCGCCGTCGGAACCGAAGCTCTTCTGAGGCGCGAAGTAGTAGACATCGGTCTGCGAGGCATCAAGGGGGAGCCCGCCTGCCCCGGAGGTGGCGTCGGTGAGGACAAGGGAGTCGGCGTCGGCACCGGGGACGCGTGCCGGGGTGATGGCCACGCCGGTGGAGGTCTCGTTGTGAGGCGAGCAGTAGGCATCGATTCCAGTCTCCGCTGAGAACGACGGGGCATCCCCCGGCTCGGCCTTGATCACCGACGGGTCTCCCAGATGGGGTGCATCCTGTGCTGCCTTGGCGAATTTGGCGCCGAACTCGCCGAAGGACAGGAACTGCGCGCGGTCGCGGATCAGGCCGAATGTGGCGATGTCCCAGAAGGCGGTCGAGCCCCCGTTGCCGAGGATGACCTCATAGCCGTCAGGCAGATCGAAGAGCTGCGCGAGACCCGAGCGGAGGCGACCCACCTGGGACTTCACGGTCTTCTGGCGGTGAGACGTGCCCAGGTAGGTGCCGGACACGTCCAGCAGCCCGCTCACCTGCTCGCGGCGCAC
>Ga0129333_10002845_pt1 | contig 16197 bp, 12 predicted proteins | sample CPB6_08_DNA_FD_94474 | JGI IMG/M metagenome (GOLD analysis project Ga0129333, IMG submission 94474) | Freshwater to marine salinity gradient microbial communities from Chesapeake Bay, USA - CPBay_Sum_0.6_0.8_DNA | ecosystem: Environmental > Aquatic > Marine > Coastal | place: USA: Chesapeake...
ACATCGTCTTTTGACTTCTCAAAATAAGGTTCATGAATAGGGAAACTAACACAGTAGGTGTTAGGTGCGTAGGTATCTGGTTCTACTTCGTAACCACAGACAATAGCTTCTGTAAGCAAGCTACTAGTATCTTCTACTCTAATACGTCTAATATAGTACTCACTGTGAGGATAGTGAATACCGGACGTAGCGCCAGGCAATAAACTAACTGTACCGCTAGGCTTTACACTAGTTACTTTAATACTTCTAGGAACACAAAGCCATTCCGAGTAAATCTTATCCCAGTGTCTAATTCTCATATAGCCATTATTGCACAAATCAGTAAGATAGGCATGTCTACCAAACTTAGTTATCGCTTGAATAATACCCGACTGAGAACATCCAATGCGGCGATTACGCATAGTAACAGCATTAGTCCTAGGATTATGAGTAGGAACCAGAGTGACTGTTTTAGCGTAGAGGTAAGCATACTTAAGCGTATCAAGAAAGTCTTCAATAGTATCATGATTAGCCGGAAATGTCTCAACTAAGCAACAAAGCTCGTAGGACTCTAGGGTTTGTTCGGAACAAGGATTAGCTCCCTTAGCTCTATAATCTTTAAAGTCTATTGGATCACCAAATCTAGAGAAAGCCCTCATATTATGCAACCAAATAATACCTGGCTCACCATTACTAGCCATTCTTTTAGCTACTTCTGTATAGTCTTGGCCTAGCTCACCCTTAATACTGTTATTACTAGCCCAGCGTCTATCCCAAAGAGCAGCTTCGTCTTGCTTTAAATCTACAAATTCAGTGTTAGATGCTTCCCCAAACAAGATTTCAGCAGACCTACGTATGCCTCCACTAACTACACACTTACCTACGTAGTTAAATAGATCTGCAATGTGTGTTGTAGTTAGCTCAAGAGTATCAGATTCAAAGCTAAGCACTTTTTGAATACTAGATATAAGCTCTTGTAGAGGTCCTGAGCCTGAACTAACACCGCCAAATACCTTTAGTGGAGCTCCTTTAGGTCTTAATTGAGAATAATCTATATGCTCAGCTAACTTGGTCTTGCCAGTATAAGAATCTAGAACGTGTTTTAACAACTCTACCCAGCCTTCACGAGAATCTTTAACTACAAAAGTTACTCCTGAATCGATTACGGGCTTGGATAAGTAAAATCCAGATCTAAATTTGCCTGTTTCGGCATCTTTAATCTTTTCTGCACCTAACATATCACCGCCAACACCCACTCCAAGCATTGACATATCCATTAAGAAGCAAAAAGGAGCAGAAAAATCCGTGCTGATATCTTCTGTACTAATAAAAGCACAATTATTTAATGCCGCACCGCCTTTAATGTCTACAATATCTGTTCCCATGACCCATAAACCTCTGCCTGGAGGCAAAAATTTAAAGTCCCACATTCGTTGGAACATTTCTTTAGCTGATTTAGTAGCTTTGTCATCTTCCCAAGGCAAATTTAAGTCTTTGCAGTGGTTTTTTTGAATGCTAAATACGCCGTTAACCACTCTAAGACATGTTTGCCAAAATTCTTCAGTGCTTCCGTCTTCTAAAGTGCGTGCGTAAGTTCGTTTGTAAGTGAAATAACCGAGTGGGCCCCACTTAGGCTGTTTATTTTTGAATTGAGATAAGAACTCTTGGTCATCAAGAGTAAAACTTAATGCTGACATAGTCTATTTCCTTGGTTTATAAAGGGTTCTAAACTATATCATGTTTCTACACTTCTTCAACTTTATTAAAAGCGTCAAAAACTACAGGAAACTTCTCTTTAACAATGGTACTCATAGCTTTGGCCAATAATTGCATTTCGTATTGTGCTTCGGGCTTATCTCTAAGAGCTAAAAATTTAAGTACATTAAGTAAATTAGCTGTAGCGATATACTTAGTAAATGTATTCTGGGGTAGTATGCCTCTAGCCTGCTCTCTACATATACCTTTAGCAAGCAAAGCCTCGTATAACTTTATACTGTCTTCAGCATTCTTCTTTAAACAATCTGTAGCTGTTATTTCTAAGCTAGAATGCTCACCAGCTACAATATCTATTACTGGGTTAACCAAACTAGAAGTGCTAGCTTGTCTATTACTACTAGCTTGTTGTCTAAACTTACTAGGAGAATACATAGTGATGTTCTCAGAAGTATATCTACGAGATATTTCATTGTAACTCCATGTTCTGTGTCTCATGTGTTGCTTAGCTATGAACATAGGGGCTTCAATACGAAACTTTAAAACGCAATGCTCAAACGGTGTAGAGTGCTTATGATCCCATAAATACTTAATTAGCTTTATATCTCTATCTGTTAGCTCAGAGTGCTCAACTCCAAAGCTAACCCTAGCCGCGTTAGCCACGTCTAGATCTGAACCCATGCAGTCAAGCAGTTCTATACTACCTGCATAGTCATTTGAATCTGTCATTAAACTTACTAGCATATAACCTCATAGCTAAAAAATAACATAGTTAAGTAAGTTTATATAACATCAAGTATCCTCTAAGTAAATATGCTCTTGTTTTTAATAATTAATACTATCTTCTTCTACCTTTCCAGTAGTCTCTGTCATATTTTGCATTGCGCCTATCGTCATCTCTCCTGGCGTCTCTCCTGTCATCTCTCCTGTCATCTCTCCTACCATCCCATCTGTCGTCTCTCCTGTCATCTCCCCTACCATCTCTCCTACCATCCCATCTGTCGTCTCTCCTGTAATCTCTACCATTCTCTACCTTGGGCTTATCAGTCTTAGGCTTGTCACCCTTAACTTTTACACCCATCAATCCTACCACCTTGGTCATGTCTCCCACATCCTTAGCAGTGCTCACTTTTGCTTCAATTACACTACGAACAGCATAGAATATATGCTCTACGTTATTTGTATCAACAAATGAGTGGCAGCTTACTAATGCAAACTTAATGACATCGCAAGCTAATCCCGTGTACTTATCAGCGCCTTGAATCACTGGATCATACATCTCGTTGCCTGCAATCTTCCTAATCTGGGAAAAGGACTTGCCAGGTTCAATACCAGGATATTCCGCACCCCATGGGCTGACCAGCCATTTTACGTCACGAACTAAGTGTCCGGATGTATCATTGGTTAGCGCATAACCACCTAATCCAAACCAGCTCTTCTTGCAGAATAGCTTGATATTGGATTGTGCGTCAACTTCAACAGCTTGTAAATAGCCATTAGGATTGACAAATCCTAGTTTAACTAAGGCATCTATAGCCTTATCGTTTCTGAACATGCCCATAATAAACTCCTTTGTAGTTTGTGAAAAATTGGGATATATAACTTAAATCCCTATGAGCGTATACTTATGACATATATAAAGGAGTATTTATGCGCTATTTAGACAAGCTAGGCGAGGATATATCTAAGAAGAAAATACGTCAAAGAGTAGAGGTATATCTATACGACGATAAAGGAAGAGTGCTAGCCTCAAGAAAACAAGAAGGCCACTCTAACAACGTAGAGAATAGCTGGAAGTTTCCAGGCGGAGGATTAGAAGGCTCAGCAGGAATTAACGAAACAGCTAAAAGAGAAGCCTTAGAAGAAGCAGGGTTTAACACTTCAGGTAGAATGCATGCTATAGATACTAGGCCAAGATTAACTAAGTGGCCTGACTTTTTCAGAAAAGATATGAAGAAGCAGAAGGGTAGAGACTTTCATGCCCAGTATACATACTTTAGAGCAGCACCAATAGGAGGGAAAGACGATAAGTATTTAGGGGCAGATAAAGATACCTTAAAGGGCATGGAGATGGTACCTGTTAGTACTCTTATAAAAGACCTAGAGAAAACAGTAGCTAATAAAGATAACAAGTACCAAGTATTCGATAGAGAAAGACTACAGGGCTTAAAGTCTTTAGAATCCAGGTTAAAGACTATAGGCGTAATAAAAGAATCAGCACTAAAGTTAGCTTCGCAGTTACCTATTATAGAACCTGAGCCAATAAACTCAGACAGCATGATAAAGCAGCTAATGGACGTAATAGATACAATGGAGAAAACAAAGCTACCTAGAGAAGTGTGTGAGATGTGTGATAAAGACATAGGCATGCTATTCAGGGTTTACCTAAAAAATCTATCTAAGCCAGATTGTGCAGCAGAGATAGAAAATTGCATAGCTATAACAAGCCCAATATTGCTTAGACTAAAAGAATACTTTAACAGGCCAAGGCCGCACCAGGCAGCAAAGATACTAGGCATACCATTTACTCCATTTAAAAGTGTAGCTGCGCTGTATTCTGACTATGATGGCCACGAAGATAACAAAGCTTATACATCTAGTTATCCTGGAGGGCATGCTATGCAGTCTAGATTCATAGCTAGAATGCTAGGGTTAAAATATCCAGAGCTAGAATCAGATTTAATAAAAATAGCTGATACAATAGCAGACACTAGAGTAGCGCTTGGGGTACACTTTAAATCAGACAATGACTATGGTAAACTTTTAGCAGAGAGTTTATTTGACTTAATAAAGTGAGGTACTATGTACAACGATATATTTAGCTTAACCATAGATGCTTTCTTTAAACTAGCTATGGAAGAGAAATACTCTGGGGTAAAAAAAGAATATCAATCCAGAGCAGGGGGCTTAAACGATGCGGGCAGAGCTCACTTTAAGCGTACCGAAGGAGCTAACCTAAAGCCGCCAGTAACTTCAAACCAAGCTAAGAAATCCCCAAGCGATGCCAAGAGACGTAAGTCTTTTTGTTCTAGAATGGGCGGAATGAAGGCAGACCATAATATAGATTGCAGAAATAACCCAGACAAAGCCATATGCAAGGCTTTAAGTAGATGGGATTGCTAATGCAAGATCTAATAAGCAAAGCCTATTTTTTAGGTGTTAAACTCGCCATGGCAAGATTTGGCCCAACAGAAGTTGTTGGTGACCCAGAAGGCCATGATGTAAACAAAGATAGACGTAGATATAAAGAAGAACCAGACGGTGAATTTAGAATGGCTGACACTAAAAGAATTACTAGACAGCCTCAGACAAACCAGTTTGGTAATGACCATACTACTAGAACATATCCATCTGTAGGAGGTAATCTGCAAGATGACTTTACTGGTAAGAAGTCTAGATCTGGCAGATTCACTAAGTCTCCTCAAGTAGCAAAAACCTTTTTACCATAAAGAGAAATACAATGACAGTAAGCACAGTAGGCGTAACTAAAAAAAGAGTTAGAGTAATAGAGCAGAAAACAAACCATTCTATAGAATATGAGAACGATGTTTACGTAGTAGACACTTCTGATCCTACTCTTGTTTTGCAAACAGGAAGCAGCTCAGGCGTAGATCTGACAGGAAGTAACACTATAAGTAGCCAGGCTGACTCTACAACAACTATAGCCAGCGGATCTAACTCTACAGCTACTATAGGGTCAGGAAACCTAAGTACAGTTAATCTAGGAACTGGAACAAGTACCACGACAAATATCGGAACCAATTCTTCAGGGAACTATACCACTATAAAATCGCAAAATATAACGCTAGGCACCACCTCAGGGAATCACAATATATACATAGGAGAGTCTAGTACTAGTAGCAGTGATAGCATAAACATAGGTTCCAGTTCAAAATCTGACATTACTATAGGAAACCCGCTAGCTACGACTAACAATTTATACCTTAATTCCAGAAACATAACAACAGGGTATAGGACAGGTGGGTCTAACGATAGCGAAGTAACTATACAAGGTAATAACATAACAACAAAAGCTACTACTAACTATGACCTTAAAGCTCAAGGCACTGTTGTTTTAGTAGCTAATGACTCAGGACTTAACGGCTCAGGTACTAGAACATACGCCTCGCTAGGTGATGCTGTAGCTACTCTAGCCCATGTAAATTCTAGCAATGTTATACAGGCACGTGCTTATTTAAACGCTGATACGGCAACACTATTTGGTATAGCAGAATCTAAGCTAGACTCAGATACAGCTGCAGTAGTAGAGTCTCCAGCAACTAGTATTGTAGGTACAACTACTTTATCTTGCAGTTCGCCTAGTTTAACTGTAGCCGGTACGACTGAGGCTACTATTGTATCGCCTAGTATGTCTATTGAGTACAAATCAAGTGCAACTCAGGGCATCTATGGTAATACTGTGTATCAGGTTAATGGCTACAATACTACAAGCTCTCAAGGCTCAACTTCTAAAGCACACAAAGGAACCATTGACCTTTTAGCTGCGCAAGTCACTACAAATTCTCTAAACACACAGATAACTGGCTACTCTAAGGCAAGCCAGCTAAGTATGTCGCCTGATTCTTCGGGATATAACATATATGCCAGATCAGCAAGTGGCCTACTTCTTAGGTCTAACGACAATCAACTAAACACTAGCCCAGGTAATACATCGGGATATTATCTAGAATTAAATAATAAAGCAGAGCTAAGAAAAACTAATTTTAGCGATGCTCTAGAGAGCAATATACTACTTAACGATCTAGGAGCCACAATCAGCAGTGGAGGTTCTATAGGCGTTGCTGTCTCTAGCTCTAACCTTATTAGTCTAGCCTCAGACACTAATACATCTATATCCACTACTAAGGGAAATATATCAATAGATGCTAACTCAGATGATTCAACATACGGTAGTTTATCCGCAACCTCTAGAAATGATACTTCTATAGTTTCTGAAAATTCAAATGCCTATCTAAAGAGCAATATGGGAACCTCCGCTTTACTACATAAAAGCACTCTCGGAATAGACGACGAAAACTTAACTGGTGGCGCTTCTAGGATATATGTAAAGCCGTATACAGCACTAATAGTTGCCTCTAACTCTAACGAGAATCAAGTTACGAGAATAGCAGGATTCTCACCTAATTCAAACGGCGGCACTAATGCTTTTCTATCTAATACAGGATTTAGCCCATTCACAGGATTACATACATTCGATATACAGCCAGACTCAAACATATCTATAGGCGATGCAGTAATAGCAGTTAACCGCACAGCTATGTTAACCACGACACCCAACGACAAAAGATGTATAGGCATAGTATGCGAGATTCTAGAAAACAACAAAGTATCTGTTGCATCTGTAGGGGACAACGAATGCGCAGAATTAAAGGGATTCAAAGTATGCAGCGAAAATGGTCCAATCTCAGCAGGAGATTTGTTGACAACGTCAAGTACCGCAGGGTATCTTATGAAACAGTCAGACGATATAATGAGGAGCTCAACTGTGGGAAAGTCTGCAGTAGATGTAGTATTTGATGACAACAATCAAGCCATAGATGTCTATGGCTTTATTTACTGCGGCTAGGAGAGTTATGTTAAAGAAAGCTAACTTATTAGTGGGTGACCACAACAAAGCTTGCGATATTCTATGTGTACTACTTGCGACTTTAAGAGCCGCACATTTAATACATTGGACTGGGCATTGGCAAGTAAAAGGCGATACTCAATACGGGGATCATTTGTTACTAGAAAGAGTATACTCAGGCTTGGCAGATGAGATAGATACTCTAGCTGAGAAAATAGTAAGCACTTTCGGCTGTGATGCCGTAGATCCCATATCTCAGATAAACATGATAAGCGAAACATCTAAGGTACTAGCAGAACCTTGCGTAGAACCTTTAGTTAGATCTTTAGAAGTAGAAGAGAAACTTCAGAAGTTGCTAAGCTCTACATTCAGTGAATTAGAGTGCATGAACTACCTAACTTTAGGCATGAACGACTTCATTATGGGTATGGCTAATAGCCACGATACATTTATTTACCTATTGAGACAACGCTTAAGATAGTGTAGTATATATAATTAGCCTAGATATTAAGGAGAGCTAATTATATGTCTGATAATTTTGAAAAGAGATCCTATGCACCTTTGCTTGAAAGTTTTATAGAAGCACCTGCTGCCATAAAAGCAGGGCTAGGTGGTGTTATAGGTGGAGCAGCTGTTAGAGGCGCAGCTAGCAATAATAAATATATTAGAAACGCTTCTGTAATTTCAGCACCAGTTGCAGCCCTTGCTTTGGGTGGCACTGATTCTTTAATAGGCGCTTCTCTACCAATAATACTAAAGGATAATAGCATTGCTAGATCTGGCGTTATGGGAGCAGCTCTAGGGCAAGGAATGCACAGCTTAGGTAGCCTATCTGATATGGTATCTGACCCAAGCTTGTATAATACAGCAGCCGGTATGGCTAGTTTAGGAACTACTGGTGCTCTAATTAGACTGGGGAATAAGACTAAAGACATATCTAATACTATAAAAAGTAGAGCAGCTCTAATAAACAGCTTAAAAGATCCTGATATAAATCCACGCATACTTAGAAATATGATAGACGATAAAACTATGGATTTATATACTACGCATGCTTTACCATTTGGCGACAGGATAAAAACTGTAGTCAAAAAGCACAAGCAAGATAAGTACATAGCTAAAGAGCTAGAAGAGGTTAAGAATTTACTAAAAGGGCCAGGAACTAATTATAAGTTGTCAGAATTTAACAAAGAAGCTGGCCCTTTTGATCAAATTCAAAAAAATGTAGGAAAGTTTTTTAGGAAGGGAATCAAGGGTCCAGTAAGTTCCAATCCGCTAACGTTTAACCCAGCTAAAAATATACAGAATGCAACTAGTAGATATAGAGCAAAGTTTAAGATACCAGGAAATAATAAACTTAACTTACAAGGAGCTACTAAAGTCCAACCTGCTTATGCAGCACCTATAACCAATAATTTATCTAATGCCTCAGCAGCACCTGTACAACAAGTTAGTCAGGTAGCGCAAGCAACTAAACCAGTATTAACTACACCACAAAATCAATTAGCTAATCCAACACAACCAATTGTATCTTCACAAGCTACAGAAACTGTTACTGACGTTGCTAAAGAAGTTAAAAAAAGAGGAAGGCCCCGTAAGGACGCTGTACAACAAGCACCACAACCTATTGCTCAAAACACGCCAGTAATTACTCCAAATCCAATAAAACCAGCTAGAACTATTAGTGAAGAGGGGTATATAAAAAGATATCTAAATCATTTACCAGATGATGAAGCAAAACGATATGAGTACTTAACAAGGCAACAAACTGCTAGAACCCTAACACCTGATGAGCTTAAGTTTAGAAAAAATTTTGAAAAAACATATACTAGCTCTGCTAATCCAAGATATGCCTTCGACTCTAAAAGAAGCTTAATTCCAGTACAAAAACAAACTACCTCTATAGATACACAGGATCTAGAAGAGTTACAGAAACTAAGAACATCCGGTAGGCCAGAAGATGTTAAAACTATAAATACCCTAACTACTCAAAATAATAACGCTCTGGGAAATATTTCTAAGTTAGAAAAAGCTAATAATACTATACAAGTACAGATGAACAACTTAACCGCTGAGTATAATAAGTTAAAAAATACAAATACTCTAACTTCAGAAAAGTACGAAAAACTACGACTTGAGCATAGTACTCTAGCTAATCAGCTTAAAACTAATACAGACGAAATAGAAAAATTAAATACAAACTTAAGAACAAAAACAGACGAAGTAACTAACTTAACTAATACAAACAAACAGCTGACTGCAGAAAGAGATACTATAGGCAATAAGCTTAAAGAAATAGAAGAACAGCATAGCCAACTACAAGGTACAAGTGCCAATGAACTTGCACTAAAACGAAAACTTGAGGCTGAGCATACTGAGCTATCTAATAAATATACACAGGTAAATGACGAACTTGATAAAGTTAAGAATCAATACACACAAGCTAATACTACTAACGCTGAGCTAACTAGACAACTAGGTACAAAAACAGACGAAGCAACTAACTTAACTAATACGAACAAACAGCTGGCTGAACAAAAAAATTCTATAGAGACTAAGCTTAAAGAAATAGAACAACAGCATAGCCAACTAAAAGGTACTAGTGCCCAGGAACTTGCACTAAAAAAACAACTTGAGAATCAGTATTCTGAGCTATCTGGTAAATATACACAGGTAAATGACGAACTTAAGCAAGTTAAGGATAAATACACACAAGCTAATACTACTAACGCTGAGCTAACTAGACAACTAGGTACAAAAACAGACGAAGCAAATAAATTAACTAATTCAAATAACCAACTACTAAACAAAGTTAGGGATAATAAACAAGAAATAGATAAGCTAAGGGCAGATTATGATTCAATTGAGCAGGAAAAACTAAGATTACAGAACGAATACGATAACTTAGACTCTACATCTAAGAGTTACTTACAACAAAAAACCGAAATAGAGTTAAAATACCAATCCCTAGAGACTGAGCATAACACTTTAAAATCAAGCCTGAATACATTAGAACAAGAAAAGAATGATTTAAATACTCAACTTTCTGATCTTAAAACCCAATACGATACTCTGAAGAACACAACTACAGCTCCTGTTGCTAGACCAGTTACACCACTGCGAAGACTTTCGCGTAGAGCACCAGCAACACCAACAGTAACAACACCAGGAACATCGACGGTAACAACACCAGGAACATCGACATTATCTGCGTTGCAAAATCAACAAATAGCTAGACAAACAGCTATAAATGACCCGCTGATATCTAGAGAAGTTTTCGAAGACTTGAACAATTACCGAGGGACAAGTGCTAGAGATGCTGGTTTCGCCAACTATGACGAATACTTCTTAGCTAGGGGAGTAACCACTAACCCAGTAGCAGCGCCAGTAGTTGCAGCTACTAACCCAGTAGCAGCGCCAGCAGTTACAGCTACTAACCCAGTAGCAGCGCCCGTAGTTACAGCTACTAACCCAGTAGCATCGCCCGTAGAAAAGGGATTCATGGATCAATACGGTAACTCATTGGCTTTGGGCGGAGCTGCTCTAACAGGCGGTGTAGGAGGTGGGGCTTACTCTGCTGGTATCCTTCCTGGACAAGACCAAAGCTCTGCAGATAGATCAGCTACAGGTATAGCTTCAGGAGCTGCCACTGGTGTAGCAGCAGGTATAGGCTCTTTACTAGCAGCAAGAGGCTTAGCTAGAGGAGGCTCAATGTTGCTAAATACTGCAAAAGGCCAAGCTTTAAAGCAGCAAGCAAATGCGGCTAATAGAGGGTACTTAAGACAAGCTTTTGGTGGATTAAGGGCAGGACTTTCAGACAACCTAGATGAGTTAACTAAATATCAAGTTATGCGTAATCAAAGACTAGTAGATGACGATCTAGCAAGAGCAGGAAACGAGTACTCAAGAGACCTAGGTTTAGGAGGCTATGGGTTATCAGATGCAGCTCAAGCTGAGGTTAAGAATAGACTATCAAAAGATTTTGCTATAACTGAGGGAAATTCAGGAGCATTCGGAGACGTTTATGATCTATCAAAACAAAAATACCTGTCAGACATGTCAGAAAAGTCTTTAGGAGGAAAGGTTTTACACCACCTACCAGGAGGCTTAGTAGGAGCTGGTATTGGAGCAGGAACTTATGCATACAATACAGACCCTAATGAAAGAACTATGGCTGGGTATCTTGGATCAGGGTTAGTAGGTGCAGGGTTAGGAGCAGCAACTCAAGCAGGCGGATCCATACTTAGAGGTTCTCTAGGTAGAGGTGATACTTTCAGAAAGAACTTAGCTAAAGAGCTAGCAGAGTCACCAGCATACAGACAGAATAAATTGTTAGGATATGCGGATGATATGGCTGCAAGCAAACCCCATCTTGCTAGAGAAATAAGACAAAAAGTAAGAGCTATGCAGTCTGGAACAAATGTACCGGAAACAAATTCTCTAGCTGTAGTAGATGGTAATATTAAGTTCATATCTGGTATGGGGGCGAATAAAAATAAATTAAACGTAACTAAGGAAATAGCTAGTGACCTTGGGGCTAGAGAGCCTAAGCTAGTTTCTGATGCAATTAATAATTCAATAAACTCTTTAGGGTCAGATAAAGATACAGTAATGTCTATCTTATCTAAGGGAGGTACAGAGGCCCAAGAGATGTCAGACATACTAAACGTTCACTCAAAGCAGATAGTTAATATAACAAATTCAGCTCACAATGAAATAGCTCAGTCAGTAGCTAGACAAGGAGCGCTTACAAGTGCCCTTACTATGGGCGGTCTATCAGGATCAGGTGCTGAAGCTTCAGCACAGTTCTTAATGAATCAACCAGCTATGAAGGACTTAGCTAATACTATTATTAATAGGGGTTCTGCGAATGTAGATGAAATTAAACAAGCATTGGTAAGATCTGGTATAAATCTTCCGGCAAGTAAATTAGATGACACAGCTATGGCGCTTGAATATAATTTCAGATCTATAGGCTCAAAAGTAAAATCAAATCTATCTGATGCTACTAATTCAATGGCTCTGAATGTAAGATCTACAGGGACAAATATAGCAGCAGCATCACATAGTAAAACAATAAAGCAGCTGGATACAGCTTTTGATAATGCAAAAACTGTATTTAATAGCGACGAATTGACAAGGCTAAAAGCTGACTCTGCAGACTTACTTGACTTACTCAGTAAGAGTGGCCCAGATGGGCAAAAACAAACAGCTGTAATAATGAGAAACATACAAAATGTTTTAAATAAAGGCGATGCGGCTGAGTTTAGCTCATTGACTACAGATATAGGAAATCAGCTTAACACACTAGCCAATGCTAAACCTGGATTTATAAGAGCTACGGAAGGTGTAGTAAATTCTGCCAGAAAGGCTATGAGAGGATCAACAATGCCGGATAACTTCGGAGCTTCAATAGCTGAGTATTTACCTGCTACCTCCAATAAGTTTCAAGTACTTGATAATATAGATAACATGATATCCACAGGTGCTAGAAACTCATTTATGTCAGGTAATATAAAGAGCATTAGTAATTTGGACGATGCCCATGAGATAGCCTCAGCTATAGGTGTAAACTCATCAAAGCAATATTCTGGCTTAGATAAAACTCTTAAAGCAATGATAAAACCAGATGAATACGATGCAGTTCTTACCAATTTAAATAGAATAGACGATAAGCTACTAAAAAAGGCTTTAGGAAATGACCCCGGTGCTCTACAAAAGGTACAGAAACAGCTAAATATTGTTGGATCTCTAAACGATACTCAGCTATCAAAACTTAAACAGGGATTAGATTCATACAAAGCAGACTTGCAATCAAGTATAATTAACCTAAAGGATGAGATAGCCAATGAAGCTAGAACTGGGGGCTCTATTAAGGGACTCACCGCTAAGCCAATAGCTGAAAGATCTAGAGCAGTAATGGACGATTCCGGATTAGAATCTGCTAGGAGAAGTGCGACTGAAGCACCTGTTCTTAGCACTAAAGATCCTATACCTGATGATGGAGTTAATAACAAGGGAGTTATCAGCCCTTACACAATGGGTGCTATAGGCCTAGGAGGGTTAGGCCTAGGTGGCTACTACGCTACAAGGCCTAGTATGACAGAGGCACCTGTACAACAAGACGACGAAGAATAGAGAGGCTAGATAACAATGGGTATTTTTGAAGAAAAGAAAAAAGACACAACTAATGCTTATCTAGCAGGGGCTGCTGCAGCTGCGGCAATTCCTACGTCTAGGTATGTAGCTGATTATCTAGGAGATAGTGCTAATGCGTATGTTAGAGACTCAGCTAAGTTAAATAAAAACTACTCAGGAGATATAACTTATAGAAACCTAACTAGGCTAAAGGAAGAAATACTAAAAGATAAGTATATCTCAGATAACTTACACGTAGTTACTAGTCCATCTAATAACACATACTCAGGGTTATTTAGCGATAAATCTAAGTATATACCTGGTATATCTCAGTCTAACTTAGAAGATATGATTAAGAATAATAGAGCTTTCATATCAGTTGATGGGTCTAGGGTAAGCGTCTCTGACATGATAAAGGGGGTACGAAATTCAGGAGGGTTTATACATTTAGGTAATAATGATTCTAATATAATAGACTTAGCCCATGAGTTAGGCCATGCCCGAGCATTGTCTACTTCGTCTAAAAGATTTGGTAGCATACCTATTTGGTTACAATCTATAGGTAGAACGAGACCTTCAGTTCTAGCTGGAGCAGCTTCTGTAGCTTCTCTACTGCAAGAAGACCCTGATAGTCCATATGCTTATGCACCAGCAGCAGTTGTAGCAGCAACTCAAATACCTGTACTAAGAGAAGAGTACATAGCCTCAAAAAAGGGCTATGATGCAATTAAAAGACTTCAAAAAGCAGGCTTACTTGGAAAAGGTACCGCACAAATAGCTAAAGGAAAATACTTAAGATACGGTGGAAGCTACGCTGCTGGAGCTCTAGCAGCAACTGCAGTACCCGCATTAGTAGCGCTAGCTAGACAGAGATATGGTACAGATGTACCTATACTTGATGACGCACGAGATAGCATATCAAGTATCTCGCCGTTAAAAGCAGGGTTATTAGCAGGCGGAACTTTACTTGGAGGGGCAGCACTAGCAAAATATGGACCTACATCTAAGTACATAGACAAGTTAATAAATAAAAGAATGTACAAGGGTCATGAGATAGATGAGGCAGTTAAGAAAATAAAGCAAGATCTTAGTAAGAAGTCTTAATCTCTTGTAGGTCATTATCTAATGGTTCTGGCATAGGTAATTCTATTTCTTGACTAAAAGGAAATTCCTGTTTAAATAGGATACTCATACATATATTGCATACTCCACCATCAGGAAGCTCATCTATATCTGAGTGTAAGCAAATATCAGGTGTTAAATCACTGTCTTCAAAACTCATAGGAGATACCTCAATGAAAAGAATTGATAGTTTAGGTTCAGCGGTTGCTGCTAAATCATTAGCAGAAACAGTAGCAGCCCCACAAGAATATGTTACTACAGAAGAAAAAGAAATCAAAGAATTAGAGCAAAAGGTTGAGGAAAACTTACCTAGAACAGGTTTGTCAGCTTGGGAACAGCAACTAAAGGATGCGAATATTTCTAAACAAGAAGCAGCTAAAGTACTAGATGCTATTCTAACAAGAGGTATCTACGAAGAAATATATAAGTACGGTCCTACTGTTTTTAAATTTAGGACTAGAACTGCTACAGATGCAGATAGAGTTATAGAGATGCTTCAAGAATTTGAGCCTAGAACTAGCGTAGCTTTGCAGCACTTAATCACTAGGATAAATGTAGCAAGCAGCTTATCTAGCTACGGAGATAGAGTATTTTCTTTTAGCCCAAATACCGATAACAATAGGGCTTTGTTAGATACAGAGTTTAACGAGAGGTATTTATTTATAAGCAATATACCACAACCAGTGTTTTTTGCAATGACACAAGTTCTAGAAAAATTCGATAAAAAAGTATCTCTATGCTGTGACCCACGTTCTTTAGAAAATTTTTAAGCATCCCCTGGGCTAGTGCTAGAGCTGAGTTACTGCTGAGGGGCTTAGCTTTACCGCCTAGGGGCAGTGTACAAAGCTGCTTACTAGAAGAACTTATACATAGAGAAAGGCTACGAAAGTGGCACTACCATATGTCTGACATACTATCTTTAGCTGCTCAGATATCTGGTAATAAACAAACTCTAGATAAATTAATAGACCAAACATCAACCCTGTATAAAATGGAAATCCATGCTGTTGGAGCCTATGATTCAGACATAGAACACAAGACTTCAACCGAAGAGGTAAAGAAATCTGATAAAGACCTCTTAAAGATTTTGGATGGTTTACCCGATGTCTGATCCTAATATTGGCACTTACCCACAAGCAGCGGGTAGTTTTTATAACTCAGCAGCTATGATGCCTCACAGTGGGGGTAGAGTAGCACCACAAGTACCGACCTACGGCGAAGGTCTACCTGGTTTAATGAATGCCTCTAGAATGCAGATTAGTGACCCTAATATCCCAAGAGGTTCTAGTGTATTAGCTTCAAGATCTGCTAATATGGAGGCCTACTATAGAGCCCAGGATAATAGCATAGGGACTGCTACTACTGGTTTAAATATAGCCTCAGGGATAACTGCAGTTGGTGGTTTCTTCGGAGCAAGTCTTTTAGCAAACCCTATAACAGGTCTAGGGCTAGGTGTTGGGATGGCTATGGCTTCAAGTGCTCTAGATAGATTTGCTAAAGAAAAAGAAAAGATAAGATCAGTACAAAATGCTCTATCAGGCATTAATCTAGTCGGTAATCAAATGGGGGATGCTCTAACTGGCTCGATAAACTACGCCTCTGCATCACAAATAAGCAGCTCAATACATTCTAGGGTAGGCGGATTTAAATCTGAAGAT
>Ga0129333_10002846_pt1 | contig 16190 bp, 12 predicted proteins | sample CPB6_08_DNA_FD_94474 | JGI IMG/M metagenome (GOLD analysis project Ga0129333, IMG submission 94474) | Freshwater to marine salinity gradient microbial communities from Chesapeake Bay, USA - CPBay_Sum_0.6_0.8_DNA | ecosystem: Environmental > Aquatic > Marine > Coastal | place: USA: Chesapeake...
CGATCGCTGCATCTATCAGGAAAAGTCAGTCAAAGATATTGTCAAGGCGGTTCTCGGCGACTTTGGCGTGACGTTTGAGGATAAGCTCACGGCGACCTATGCCGCCCTGGACTACGTGGTCCAGTACGACGAGACACACCTGGATTTTGTGCATCGTCTTATGGAGCAGGCCGGCATTTTCTATTTTTTTAAATTTGCCGATGGTTCACATACCATGGTGCTTGCTGATGCCTCTTCGGCACACCTGGCCTGTCCGGATGCCACGACGATCCGCTTCATGCCACAAACAGGCCATGTCAGTCCGATTGACACGGTAAGCCGCTTCGAACATGAGCACCGGTTGGTGCTCAAAAAGATGACGGTTTCAGACTACGACTACCTTACCCCGAGCACCTCGCTGGAGGGAGCGCATAGCGCATCAGACGGTAGTGGTGAGTCATATGAATTTCCGGCTGGTCATAGCAAGGCTTCGGAGGCAACCGCATTGGCCAAGGTGCGGGTGCTGGCTGCGCAAGCGCAGGCTGAGGCCTTGCGAGGTGACAGCTTTGCGTATCCGTTTACTGCGGGATTCAAATTCACCTTGAAGAATCATTTTGTCGCCGCGCTGAACTCCTCTCATGTATTGCGCCGGGTTCACCACACGGCCCAGGATGATTTGTACACAAATGCGTTCGAGTCGTTCCCGGCTGCCACGCTATTTCGACCACCGCGCGTCACCCCGATGCCGCGTGCGCTAGGCAGCGAGACTGCGTTGGTTGTGGGTTCCAGCGGTGAAGAGATCTGGACTGACAGCCATGGTCGCATCAAGATCCAGTTTCCCTGGGATCGCGATGGAAAAAAGGATGAGAAGAGTTCGCTGTGGGTTCGCGTCAGCCAGACTCTTGCGGGCAAGGGTTTTGGCACTCTGTTTCTGCCGAGGGTGGGGCAGGAAGTCGTGGTGACTTATCTGAACGGAGATCCTTCGCGCCCACTTGTGACGGGTTGCGTCTACAACGGTGAAAACACAACGCCCGTCACTCTGCCTGCAAATCAGACGCAATCCACGATGAAGACGCGTTCGTCAAAATCTGGGACAGCGGGCAATGAACTGCGTTTTGAGGACAAAAAAGACTCGGAGGAGCTTTATCTACACGCGCAGAAGGATATGAAGGTTGAAATAGAAAACGATCTCAGTACGACCCTGAAAAAGGGTAATGAGACCCGCACTTTGGATGAAGGTAATCGCACGACCGACATCAAAAAGGGGAATGAAACGCACAACGTCAAGGGCACTCGCGCGCTGGACGTCACTGGCAAGGAAACCCATAACAACGCAGATGACTACACCCACGAGGTGAAGGGGAAATTTACCCAGCAGGTTGATGGGGACTACAAGCTAACTGTCAAAGGTTCCCTGACGATTGAGGTCACGGGAGCGATTTTGATGAAGTCGTCTGACGGTGTGACGCTGCAGGCGGGAGCGGCCTTGCTGACTAAGGGCGGTACGACTGCGACGCATCAGGCCGGTACCAATATGACTGTCAAGGGCGGCCAAAATACAACGGTTGAAGCTGGCGTACAGATGAATAACAAGGCGACCATGATCACCAGTAAGGCCTCCGGGATGCATACAGTGGAGGCGGGTGGAATTCTGACCCTCAAGGGCAGTATGGCCAAAATCAACTGATCCATGTCGAACCAGCCCGCCGCCGACACGTTGAACGATCAAGGTGAACTTGCGCCTGAGACGCCCGATGAAACGCTTGCGAACCCGGCAATGCTGGAGGAGTTCGATGAGCAGGGGCGCTTGCGCACTCGCTGCCCGTTGCAAGAAGGTTTGATGCACGGGTTGATGGAACAGTTCGATGACGATGGTCAGGTTGTTCTTTTGGCATCATTTCAGGATGGTCAGCTTCACGGATTGATGCGTGCGTTTGATGAGCGCGGCAGAGTAATGCAGGAAATTGAGTACGTCGAAGGCGTGCAGCATGGTCCGATGAAGATCTATGATCGTGGCCGCCTGGTTGCAGAGCAGACTTACGTTAGGGGCGAACTGTTCGGAAAGGCAATAACCTACGACATCGCAGGCATGCCGGCAGCTGAATTGAATTACATGAATGCGGATCTCGAGGGGCCGGCTTCTTTCTTCAATGAAGGTCGACTGATCCGCAGTGCCGTCTACCAAAACGGTTTGCTTGAGGGGCTAGTGGAGGACTTCGACGACAAAGGTAGTCTGGTGCAGCAAGCGCACTATAGGGCTAATGTGCTGCATGGCACGATGAGGCGTTTCTGGCCGTCAGGCGAGGTAATGGAGGAGTTGGCCTACGACAATGGTCGGCCAATCGCGCCGCCGCGCCGCTTCGATCCAAAAGGCAAGGAGATGGATGAGCAACAGGGGACGCAGAGCGTCATCGAGCGCCTGCATCAATGGATGAGGGGGCGTTGATGGCACAGCAAGTCTGTATGGGTGCGGCGCTCAAATGTTCCTTTGGTGTGGCCCCTGGCAATTTGATGGTCTTGCCGATCAATCGGGTTTTAACGGCTGTGCCCGCTGCCAACATCATGGATGGAAAACCGATGATGAACGTGCTCCCATTTGGCATGTGTCAGTCGCTTTCGAATCCGATGGTTGCCGCCGCGACTGCGGCGGCATTGGGGGCGCTCACCCCGATGCCCTGTATTCCGGTTACGCCTGCGCCCTGGATTCCTGGTAGTGCCACGGTGATGCTCGGAAACATGCCCACATTAAATAATTCATCGAAATTGACGTGTATCTGGGGAGGCATGATTGCGATCAATTCGGCGGGGCAGACTTCCGTGGCCGTTCCCTAAGAACTTGCTGGAGTGATACAGATGGAGATACGTTTCAGCATGACGTCAAGGCTGCTGGTGATGTATGCAGCCTGCGCATTGGCATTGCTGGTACTGACGTTCGCACTTGGATTTCTATTTGGTCAGAGCCTGAAGGGATAAGTTTTGCCAAAACCCGGGGCGTTCTTGGTCAAGATCTCGCAAACCTGCTGCCCGTAACACGAACCGGCCGCGACCTCACCCTTCCCATTGCCTTTTCTGATCGGCAAGGTGGGCCTTGATTCATATCGCTGTTGCTCGCCCGGTTGCCGCGATGGTGCGGTTTTTGGGTTCGCAGTCGTTCGCGCAAAAGTCGGAAAGTTGTGGCTTTTCCAACAGTCGCTGACTAAAGGCTAGTGGGCTCGAAATTTCCGGTGTTATGATCAAGCAGTTTCTTGAAAGTTTCTGTAAGTCATTGACTTTCAAGTCATAAATTTCCTGCACTGAACGTGGGTTGAACTGCTCGGTGTGATGGGGTGGGCGGCTTCAAACCTGAATTGAGGCAAAGGGCATGGCGAGATGGCGGTTTTCACGCGAGCTCGATCGTAATGAGCTTGCGCTGGGCCGTACCGGTATTACTCGGGAGGCTCTCGAATTTGCTTCTCGGCGACTGGCAATGGCTATTTTTGCGTTCGCTGGGTTGTTGCCTTTGGTCGCTGGATGCTCGACGATTAAGTCGGCGGCTGAATCAGTGACATCAATGGCTACCGGTCTGTTTTCTGATAAGCCTAAGCCTGCCGCTTGGCGTAAGTTGATTCTTGACGCTACCGCAGACGCAAATCTCAACACCCCTGTCGCTGTCGACATTGTTTTCGTCAAAGATGCGGAAATGATTGAGACGCTGTTGGGTACACCAGCCTCCAAATGGTTCGCAAGTCGAACCGATATGACGCGTAGTTTTCCTCAATCGCTGTCGGTGCTGAAACTAGAGATCGTTCCAAAGCAAACCTTGGTCGTGTCCGAGCGTCAACTGCAGCAGTATGAAGGTTTGGCCGCAATTTTGTTTGCCGACTACGCCACTCCAGGCGAACATCGACAGCGCCTGAACATGAAAGCTAAAAGCCTGGTAATTCGGCTGGGGCCACGCGGATTCAGTGCTACCGAAGTGGACAAATCATGAAACGGGCGCAATGCATCAGGGATTTCAGATGAGTAATTCCCCGCCGCCGATTGAACGTGTGCAATGGCATGAGGGCATGCTGCTGTCGCCGCAGCATTTGCAGCTTGAAAGCGGGCGTGTTGACGGATTATTGTCCTGGCACGCCTTGGCGGCGAATCCTCGGGGCTGGGGTCTTCGCAACCTGGAGATTGACGAGGGGCTTCTGGTTACCGGGTTGTTGCGTGTCCGTCGCATAGAAGGAGTATTGGTCGATGGAACGGCCTTTTCGTTCGATGCTGAACAAGAGGCCACGGATTTGCAAGTTGATCTCGGCCCGTGGGCAGAGGAAATGGAACGCGGTGAGGTGGACGTGTTCCTTTGTGTGGGGCGTACCCGAGCCTTGAATCAGCCGGCGCAGCCATCCCGATTTCGTCCTGTGCACAGCCTGCCGGTGGGGGATGAGATTTCCCAGGCGCTGCCCGTTGATGTGCCAATGATGCGTCTCAATTTCAGTCTGGTTGTCGCAAGTCAACCAACTACGGCATTCATCAGCATGCGTCTGATGACGGTCACGAAGGTGAATGAGGTTGTGCGCCGAGGTCTGGCAGAGCCTGCATGGTTGGAAATGCAAGGCTCGCACCCCATTGTGGAGCGAACTCTGTCTTTGTCCGCGCAAATGCGCAGCAAGGCGGCCTTCATCGCACGTCAGACGGCGGTGCCTTCGTCACAGCTTGAGGCACGCCTGGCGAGTCTGGAGCAACGCGATCGTCTTTCATCGCTAACGGGAGGATTGCCCACGCTTGAAGCGTTGGTGCGTTCGCCGCCGGTGCAGCCCTTCGCGCTCTATCTGGCGCTGTGCGATCAGTTAGGTGCATTGGCGCGCCTTAGGCCCGGAGCGGTGCCATTGCAACCGCCAAGTTGGAGTCAAGCTGATCCGATGAGCTGCTTTGAAGCAGTATTGTCGGCAGTCGAGGATTTGGTCGGAGAGATTAGTCAGGATTGGCGAACGCAGACCTTTCGCTACGAAGAAGGAGTGTTCCGTATCAACCTCGAACCGCAGTGGATCGGCGAGCGTCTGGTGTTGGGGCTTCGCGGTCGTTCGGAGGCTGAGCACGTGGCGTGGGTTTCGGGGGCAATCATTGGTTCTCAGACCGTTTGGACCTCTCTGAGTGATCGACGGATGCTGGGCGCGCCTCGTCGCCAGATCGAACAGGCTCCAGAGCTGTCGCTTCGACCACATTCGGGGTTCACTTTGTTTGCAGTGGAAGTGACAAGCGATTTCATCGTGGCTGAACAGCAATTGGTTGTGAGTAACGCGAATGAATCCAGTGCCTCTCAGCGGCCGGCTGAGATCGTGCTCTTTGTTAAGGGCTAAAGATGGCCTCTTTTGCGACTACAACGCTTGTTGAGGCGTCTCGCGGCACCGCTGCGGCACAAGGGGTGCGGGGTGAAGATTTGCCGTCGTCCCATTTCCGTGCCTTTTATGATGCCTTGGTCGAAGCGAGGGAGGTGGCTCTGGCCTGCAGTGAGGCAGAGGCCGCCGCAACTGCGCAATTACTGAGCAAGCGGCTGATTCAAATCATTGAACTCCACACCCTGGAGATGCGCAGACTTGGCGGACGTGCCGTCATGGATACTGAGGTACAGGCCCGGTATCTCAAGGCGGCCCTGGCCGACGAGTTGATGCTGAATACGGATTGGGTCGGTCGTCATGCTTGGCGGCATGTACTGCTCGAAGCGCAGTTGTTCCGAAGTAGCGTTGCCGGCGACAAGATATTTGACGATATTGACTTACTGCTGCGGGTTCGCGAACCGGCTCAGCGAGCAGTTGCACGTTTGTACCTGCATGCCCTTGCGCTGGGGTTCCAGGGGCGTTGGAGGGGAGGGGGCGATATGCACCGCCTCGCCCAATACAGGCGTGAACTATTTGAATTTGTTGCGCAGCGTGAACCTGCTTTGGGAGGGGTTGATCGACCGCTCAGCCCGCAAGCGTACTCGAGTACGCTTGGGCATCTGGCCCGTCGTCGTATCCCGCGGCTTAGCCGCTGGAGCCTGGTCGTCATCCTGATCGCGCTGTTTTTGCTTGGGGTCTCGGAAATGCTTTGGTTGTGGCGTTCCTGGCCGGTGAGGGACGTGCTCAACCAGGTTGTCGCGCATGCAGGACCGTCATCCAACTTGCCTTTGGCAACGCGTGACACCGCGATCGATCGACCGTTCGCGCAACTGGACAGCAGCCAGTGTTGAACTTCTTGGCAGACAATCTCGCTATCGTCACCCTAATGGGGTTGACGTTGGTGGTCCTGGCGCTTCTGGCTCTCGTCATCTGGGCGTCAATCGTTCGGGAACGTGACCGTAGTGACCCCGCCAAAGCGCAGGCACCGCAGCTTGCCTTCGATACGATTCGGCAGTCTTTCCGCTCGGCGGTAGAACTCATCGAACAGAATATCGCCTCTCGTTCGGAGCGCTACAACGTGCCCTGGGCGTTGGTTATTAATGAACCGGTAACGTCCGGCCGAACCGACGAGGCTTCCGTAGCGGCAACCTCATCGATGCTACCTCTGGTGTCATCGGGCCTATCCAGTGCCTTGAGCACCGATGCCAGCATGAGCACGGCCTCATTGGGAATTGAATGGAATTTTTTCGACCAGGGTATTGCCCTGCAATTGCGTGGTGAATTCCTTGGTGAACTCGATAAACCTGACAGCCCTCAGCGCAGTTGGGATGATTTGCTCGGACTTTGCCGCAAGTATCGTCCCGACCGTCCGTTCGATGCGCTCGTGTTTACGGTGCCTGCCCAACTTCTTCTGTCGGATTCAGCGGACGGCTTGGCTGAAATTACCCAAAGAGCCCGGTCCTTGCATCGTCGTCTATGGCTCGCGCAAAACCGCTTTGCGCTCCGCTTCCCTGTTTATCTGGTGATCGCTGGCGCTGAGAAAATACCAGGGTTCCAATCATTTGCGCAGGGCTTGCCCGACGGCCTTCGGGGTTCGATGCTGGGGTGGTCCAACGCACACGAACTTTCAGCTCCGTATCAGCCAGGATGGGCGGATACCGCGCTTGATACGGTAATCGGTGCCTTAGCCTCGGCTTGTGAGGAACTCTCGGCGCTTGAGCCCGCAGGCGAGGATAGTTCTGGCTATTTCACTCTTCCCGCCGAGATTGATCGCCTGCGGCAGGGGCTTCGAGTTTTTCTTGACGAGTTTATGCGGCCTAGCGCCTACCATGAGCCGTTCATGCTTCGTGGCCTGTACCTGACAGGAAATGCTGCCGAAGGCGAATTGGTACAACCGGCCTTTTTGCGAGATATCTTCGAGCGCAAAGTGTTTCAGGAGGTCGGACTAGTTCGGGCAGCCGCCGTCCAGCGCACTCGGCGTCCGGCACTGAAAAAATCCTTGCAGTACGCGACCGCCGGCGTGCTGGGTATTTGGGCAATCGGGCTTTTGTGGACCACGCAGCGACTTGATGGAGCCGCTCGAGAACTCAGTTCTGCGATCGCACGTATGGATCGCGATACCGTCGAAGCTTTGCAGTCCACCAAAATGAATGCAGTGAATTTCGAGCGATCGCGAGCACGCGCGCTCGATGCCCTGCGCTTGGTGGCGCAAGTTGATGTTGAGTCCCTTGGGTCAGTGTTCATGCCAGGCTCATGGCGCTGGTTTGACGACTTGGGTGAAAGGGTTGAAAAACGGCTTGAGCAGCGATTTGCAGAGAATGCCTTCATTCCGATTCGGCGAAGCCTATATTCGCTGGTAAGTGAACTTAGCGGCGTCACGACTGATCCTGCTTCGGGCGAGCTAATTCAGGGCGCGCACTGCACCTTACCGTCAACCTGGAAGAGCGTTCCAGCAAATTCTGGCCTCGCGCCGAGCATTGCCGTGGATGACCAGCCTGAACTAAAGGCGATTCTGGCTTTCCTCGCCCGCACAGAGAATATTGAGCGCGTGTTAGCGGCGCGTCAGCGCCTAATTGACGGACGCGACGCTCCAAGTGCGTCGGATCTCAAGGTGATCGTCAACGTCGCACTCGGCGCGGATCTATCTGCAAACGTCGAGCGCGCAGCCGAATTGTTCCGTCGCTACGCCAAAGCTTTACCTCCGATGAAGCTTGACCCAATGCGTGACGCAATGAGTTGCTCGTTCGGTCTGGCCATGGATGCTCTGCATAGAAGGCTATTCCAGGACAATCCACTGCTGAAATCCGAGCAAAGGTTGGCGGCGAAATTTGAGGACATCTTTGAGGCTGGCGGGCCCACTTCCGAGCCGTCAAAAGTGCGCGGCGTTTTGAAGGGTGTTCTTGACGAACTCAACTTACAGGAAGCCCTGATGCAACCCGGCAAGGGCGAGTGGATGCAATCAGAAACCTTGATGCTCGGCTCCGCTCACGACGCGTTATTGCAACGCGCAGCCTCAATGTCGCTCTTAGATCGGGCAGCGGTCGATCGTATCCGCAGTGGTCTGCAACAGCAGTATCTTGAATTCCGGACGAGTTGGTTGGAAGCCCGTGAGTACGACGAGGTTTGGACTGCGGGCGAACTGATTTGGGTAGACAAGGATGCCCGCTGGGCTTTCAATGCGGAGCGCTCCTCACTGCGCCAGGCATTGTCGACCCTCATGGCTCAAAGCTACATGCAGCCACTGGGCCGCCGCACGCTGCCTACTAGTACGACAGAGAATGCTTACTTGTGGGATCTGCACAGACTCGAGCAGGCGGTCGGTCTGGCTGAGGTCCGCCGACGCTATGAATCGGAGGTCTTAGTCAAGTTTCCTGAAGCCCTGAGACCCGAAATTGACCGAGTGGCGCGAGCTGCCCTTGCTGAAACCTTGGTTGATATGACGGTTCGAGCACTTGTACCGGTTCCTGTATCTACAGCGTCGATCGGAGAGCCGGAGCGGGCTCTCATTGGGCGAATACGTGTGCAGTTGATGGACCTTGGGGCTACAGAGGCAGCGAACAAATTGACCGGCCTCTTGTCTAGAGATGTCTTAGCTCGGCTGCGTTTGGTCGATGACGCATGGGCGTCAGCAGAGCCTTTCGCCTTGCCCGCGCGGGGGTTCGATGGTTGGAACGGCGATCGTCCGCCGCTTTTGGAAGCATTGGGACTTGAAGATCCAACTGCCTTGACTTCCTACATTGAACAACAAAACCGACGGATTCTCCAATTGGCCAAGGAGGCTGAGGGAATCATCAGTGGGCTCGATGCTGCATCGAAAGGTGGGGCTCAATCTCCCTGGGCCAGCGATCCGTTAGTTCAAAAATGGCGTTTGATCGTTGCTGATGTGGAACGTCACCGTAACCGAAGCGCTGCGAGTAGTTTGACCCAGCTTGAGCAATTTGCGACTACGGTCGTGGCTGACGTTAACCTAAATAATTGCGGAGAGAAACTATTTGCAAGACCGGCGACCGTTCGAGCTAATGACCCGTTTCTCGAGAGATATCGACGCCTGCATCGTGATTTGGTGCAGCGCTGTCGAAGCCTGCGTACCGCAGAGCTCAAGACTGTTTGGTCATCTTTTCGCGATCACTATAACCGTGATATCGCGGGTCGGAGTCCCTTCGCTCTGTTGCAAGGTGAGGGTAACGTGCGGGGGGCTTGGGTAAAGACAAACCTTAGCTTTTCAGGCTCAGGGGGGTTCTCACTGAATCGCTCGCCGCTCCATCCGGATCAAGTTTTTTCGACCTTGCGTACTTTCGATCGAATTTCGATCTTGATGAAAGATCGTTTGATGTACGTAGGAGGGCGACATGTTGCTGGCGCGGCGATGCAGCGCTTCACTGCGCAGTTAGATGAAATGCAGAAGTTCATGAGTCCGCTCACGGCCGTCGAAGACGAAGCAACCAGTGGCTTTGATATCAAATTCGAATTACGAAGCAACCAAAGCAACGAAATTGAGGGCAATAAGTTCATTGATTGGACAGTCATTGTTGGTAATCAGCGTCAAGGACTCCGAGATCCTGTCAAGCCGATGCGTTGGTCACCGGGGGATCCGATCGAACTGTCGATTCGCGCAGCTACTGATGGCCCGTTGATTCCGATTTTCGATCCGAAGCTCCCAGGGATGGGAGTTGACAATATGCTGGTTCGCTTTAGCTTCGGAGACCCCTGGGCACTTTTGAGCATGTTGCAACAATATCGGGACCTCGATTACCGTTCGTCTGATCAGCGCGTATCAATGCTGAAACTTGAATTTCCGGTTCAGAAACGTGCGGTCGCTGGTCCAAGCGATTCTTCTTTGGGCAAGGCCCGTTTATATGTACGGCTCACTATCAGCCCTCCTGGAAAGCGCGCGTCGTTGGCTTGGCCTGTCAACATCCCCGCCAGTGCTCCCAAGTGGGGAGCGCCTTGAGATGGTAGTGCCAACGACTGCCCCGGAGGCAGTGCTTTCCCCTGAAGTCGCCTCGCAAATCACGGACCTTCTGCAGCCGATTTCCCTTGAAGAGCCGTGTGGGCCGTCACTACGGTTTGATCCGTTGTTTACGGACATTCGGTTAGCCCGTGAGGAGGACGACCCAAGCTTGCCGATGGGTCAATGGGAGCGGCCGTTAAAGACGGCGGATTGGGAATCCATCGAGCAGCGTAGTACCAGCTTTCTTACCAAGCGAAGCAAAGACTTGCAGATGGCGGCCTGGCTCCTCGAGGCCTGGATGCGGCGTAGAGGATTGGTTGGCTTGCTCGCGGGATTACAGTTGATGCAATCCCTGCTCGAAACCCACTGGGATTGTGTACATCCTCAAATCGATGAGGATGGAAGTTGTGACGGGCGAGTGGCGCCTTTCGAATGGCTGAATGAACAATTACCGATCTGGCTGCGCATCCATATCAATCTGGCGGAAATCCCTGAGAGCAGACCGTCGCACTTTACGCTTGATGACTGGAACCGTCTGACTCAGCAGGAAATAGCTCGCGCGGCTCGCTCAGACTCGGAGGTCGCCAGCAAGACCTCGTCTAAGCAGGATGACGGTGAAGAGCAGGTCACACGAACTCGCGACGATGTGTTGCAGGCTGTACGTGCGCTCGGAGGGAGGGCCCAACGTCGTGACCTGGGATATATCAGGGCGTGTGCCAAGGTCATTACAGACATCGACGCGCTCTTTACAGCGAAACTTGCAGCGCAGGGTCCAAGTCTCGCGAGGATCACCGAAGAGATTCATAAATTCGATCGTGCCCTCGACTACCTTTGTACTTCTCTTGGCGAGTTAGCGTCGCCGAATTCAGACGTTAACTCTTCGAGTGGCGCTCAATCCGGGAACCAAACCATGGATATGACTGGGGCTGCAATACCGCCTGAGACAGCGGAAATGCAAAATCCGTCGTCACCTGCGTTCAATAACGGGTGGACTAGTCGTGAGCAGGCCTATCGCTCCTTGGAGGCGATTGCTGACTATTTGTCGCGAACCGAACCACATAGTCCGACTCCTTACCTGATCAGGCGCGCGGTAAATTGGGGCCGAATGCCGTTGCCTGAGTTGATGGCCGAAATTATTCGCGAAGAGGGTGATCTGAATAAGCTGGTGTCGATGCTCGGTATCGGGGGGCGTTATGAATGAGCTGGACCGGGGCAATCGCGTGCGGTTGGTTCTGTTCGGCAGTTTCTATCGAGGTTATTACCTGCTTCATGAGTTCTTGCATGGAGCCAGCTCGCGACTGGTCGAGGTGGTGGGTGTCGTTACCGATGATCCAAAGCAATCTTTCGTGAGTCCAGGGCGTCGCTTATGGGGATACCCTCACGCTGAATTTGAAGAGAGCATGGTCACTGAGTTGGCCAAGCGCAACGGTGTAGCGGTGTACAGCGGGCGCATAAAAACGGATAAATTTCGGAAAATTTACCGTGAGCAATGGTATCCAGACATCGCATTGAGCGGGACGTTTGGCCAACTTCTGGACGAATCGATATACGGTTTCCCTCGACTTGGCACTTTCAATACGCATCCGTGCATCGGTCGTGACTGGCCTTCACCTTACGCGGGTCCGAATCCGTTCCAGATGATGATCGATGAGAAAGTTGATTTTTTTAACATCGCCCTTCATGAAGTCAATGGTGAATTTGATGCCGGGAGAATGATCGCATTGAGTGACAACATTGCATTACCACCGGGCATCGGAGTGATCGACCTTCACAAGATTAGCGGGCCGCTGGTTGCCCGCTTTGTTGCCGAACAGTTGCCGAGTCTTCTTCGGTGTGAGATTGAAGTGAGTTGAACCAGGCGTGCGCTTGTTATTGAGCGCCCGTGAGGCTCAGGCTCATCCCCATCATGAAGACGAAGAGAAGCGCCAAAAATATCAAGGCGACGGTCACCCAGCTTTGAGCACTGTTCAGGCGTATCTGCCAGACTGACTCTTCAGGTGTTCCAATCCAGGGCGTTCCAATCTGTGGGCTGGTGTCGAGATCCGCGGTTGTGACCGCGATCAGAGCACAAGTGCAAAGACCGGAAACCGCTTGTCGAAGTCCTTGGCTAAAAACCTCTAATACCAGGAGATGGGGCAGGATGGCCTCTACTGGTAACTCTAGCCAACTAAAACCAATCGCGGCTGCCATAACCAGGCTTCCTGTCTGCAAATGAATAGCAAGGCCTGCAGCCAGGATCGCAGCCGAGATAAGTATCAGCCAGTCTGCCCCGACAAGGGGATGCTGATAGACGCCACAGAGAAATACCAGCAAGGACGTGAAGTAAACCACCTCGCCCAGTCTCAAAAATACTGGAAGCGTGGGGATTAGCAACTCGACGATCCCTCGAGAAAAGCCTAGGCGGTTACTAAGAGCATCAATGTAAGCAGGAATAAGAGAAGCAGGGGACGGCGATAGCAACGAGATGCATATTGGCCGCGACATCGCCAGAACGGTAGTCCAGAGCCCCGCCTTCGAAGCGATGTTCAAGACGATTAAGCAAAGCGTAATCAAGCCAGCGGCCACCAAGCTCAACGGTATGATCAGAGCCCTCATCGCACTGATCAGCGGCGCACTGACCCCTGCGACTGCGTATCCGGCCATGGCCCAGGCAGCGAGCGGTAACAGGAGATTCAGTCTGCTGATCAAAGATTCCAGCGTACGGTAGATGGCCTCGAGTTGTGTTGCCATTCCCAACGCGGCCGGTCCTTGCTGCTTATTAAGCGCTAGCCCAAAAATCAGCGTAATGATCAGAATTGAAGGTAGCGCTCCGTTGGAAAGGGCAGCGAATACATTCGGTGCAATTAGTGGTATCGAATCAAGAGGGCTTGTTGCCTGATTTGGCGCGAGCAACGCGAATTCCAAGACTTGTTCCGCTTCGTCGAGCAAGGACCCGAGTGTGGCGCGATCGTGTTCATTGATCCGCCAAAGCTGCAGCGAAATTTCAGCAAGTAGGAGTGCCAGCACGGCGGCGAAAAGCACCAACACCGTACCTGCGCCAACGAGCTTGAGTAGGCGGGTGATCGGGGCGGGAAGTTCCAACCAGCGCTTCAGCCCAAAAACGATCGCGACGATCATCAGCGGCAGGGCGGCCATCTGCAGCAGCCCGACGAAGATCTTTGCCATCGCAGACATCAGAGGGGCGAGCGCCGGATTCACAGCGCTCATCCAAGCGCCGGCTATCGCCGCACAAGTCAGACTTAGCGGATGCTGGGCGACCGCGTTCCAACGGATCACGTAAGCTTCAGGGGGCGTGGGCAGATGGCTGTAATAGCCGCACAAGATGTGATCACGTTCATGACGGTACGCATCATGGTGCAGATGGGATCGACTGCGACGAATAGCACGAAGGCGGCCTCGAATGGCAAGTTCAACTGCGCGCAGATTCCGCCAGTCATTGTAATTAGTGCGACGCCTGTCATGCCTCCAGTCGCAAAGCTAGTTACCCAGGCAACAAGACCCAGTAACAATAACTCTGCGCCATTAAGATCATTTTCATAGACTTGCGCAACGAATAAGGTCGCGGCGACGAAATAAACAACTTGACCGGTTCGAAACAAGGATGCGGTGAGAGGAACCAGCAACTCCACGCGTGTCCGCATAAACGCCAGTCGTTCAGACAGTCCTTCCATCATCGCGGGCATGCAAACCGCAATATTGTTGGTGGCAATAGCCAAAGCAATTGCTTCCCGCAACGCTTGAAGGACGGATGCCAGGCTCTGACCGGATCTTTGGGCAATGATCCAGACGCTGATCAGGCACAGCACCGCGCTGATGAGCAGGTAGTTGCCAACAAAGGAGCCCATCGCGAGGATGGGGCCCCACCCGGTACGAGCAATTTGGCTGGCTGCAAGGCAGATCAGTACCAGCGGTAATGGAAAATTGATCCACCGTGCCAGCGTCTGGCAACTTCGATAAATGGTCTCAAGCGCATCATTGAGGCTAGTCGATACGCGAGATGGGACTTGGCCCGCCGCTATACCGAACAACATCGCGAATACGAGCGCCTTGAGCATGTCGCCCTGACTCAATGATTCGAAGATATTGCTCGGCACAAGGCTGAGCATCACGGATTCGAACGTGAGTTTGGGTACTGCAGCTTCTGGGCTCAGAAGCGGGATCATCGTATTGGCGCGATCCGCGTCATTACCGACGATTCCACCAAGAGCCGTGCGGGTGTCCCGATCGACGCCGAGCCCCGGAGGTTGGAGGAGGGTGACCGCCAAACCAATCAGCGCTGCGCCAACGGTTCCCGCCAAAAATACTGAAACAAGGCGCCCCATCATTCGGCCACTGTCTCCGTCGCGAAACAGTTTCTGCAGACTAAAGATCACGGCTGAGACCAGAAAAGGCAAAACAATCATCTTGAGCAGGTCGACATAAATTGTCGAAATCATGGAAAGCGGTTTGCTTTGCTCAGGAAAATAGGTGCCCATTAGCCCGCCGATGAGCAGGCAGCCCATGACAACCGCAGGATGGGTAGACCAACGTTTAAACAGTGGCAGGACGGTGGTTGCGGATAAAGTCATTGGCCGCTCCGCGAGTCTTGTTGCAGCACCATTTCAAGATCGAGCTTGTCGGGTCTAAGTGAAATGAACTGATTGATGAAACCCAGGAGAACTGGATTGCGGGAATTCACAGCGATCGCCAGGGAAGACTCCAGGTCGGAAAAAACGATGGTTCGCAAGGTCAGGGCAAGATCCGGTTGCTTGCGCAGGATTGTTCGGACCTCGAATTCATCCCTGTACGCTGCGGTGACTTGCCCTTGCTTGACGGCGTTGACACATTCGTCCCAGCGCCGAAATGGGACTCTGGTTGCTTTGGGGAAATATCGCTGACCCGCTTCCTCCCAGGAAGTGCCGGCTACCGTGCAAATTTTGCCGGTAAAGTTTCGCATCGTCTCGGGAATGCTGCGGTTACCGGCGATTTTGGCGAATTGCATACGGTTAACCAGCAATCCGTGGCGCAGACTCAAATAAGGGTCGGAGTACACGATCTGCTGCGCGCGACGCAGGGTGCGAGCGAGCTTGCTGATGCCGATGTCCGCGCGGCCATCCGCGACTACTTCGACGACCTGGTTGAATGTCTTGGCACTCCGATCGAAACGCACGTTCACCTTGAGTTCACGGGCGATTGCTTCGGCCATGTCGACATCAGTCCCTGTGAGTTTTCCATCCTTCATGTAAAAGAAGGGTGCGGTATCGGACGCCACCATCGCCACGATTAATTCGCCACGATCAATGATTCGGGCGATATCGGGTGCGACCCGCCGACCATCTCTGGCGTTGATAAGGCTAGCAGCACCCGATCCGGATGAGTCGTTGATCGATGAGAATTTGTCGGACGCGGCGGCGAGGTTGACAGGTCTTGACTCTCCCGCAATGCCAGGGCTCGAAAATCCAATCAAGGCTGCTGCAACTGTCCATCCGAAGATACGAATTCGACTCATGAGAAGCATTTGTGTCTCTCTGCTAATGCGTTGCAAGCATGATTACGAACGTCGACGTAACACCGGTCCGAAAGGTCAACCGTCGAGTGGCCGCATTCATCGATCGCATCGACGTTTCACGACGTTTTGCGCAATCTTTGTAACAGATTTTGACGTTGATCATGCCAGACGGCGGGGTGTTTTAAAAATTCCCGTTGGATTAATGCAGTTTAAAAATCTCAGCAGCAACCTGATGGAAACCTGAGGGGCACGAAGTCGTCAGTTCGGTCAATGAATGAGAAGTTTGTCGCAGCGTTGTTCCTGGGTATCCTTCCGGGAGTTTTCTTGGAGTCGCCTGATTTCATGCTCGCTTCCCTGAACGAACTGATCGAACAACGCATCGCTGACGCGATGCGCCGGGGAGAATTCGAGTCGCTGCCAGGGGCCGGTC
>Ga0129333_10002847_pt1 | contig 16186 bp, 16 predicted proteins | sample CPB6_08_DNA_FD_94474 | JGI IMG/M metagenome (GOLD analysis project Ga0129333, IMG submission 94474) | Freshwater to marine salinity gradient microbial communities from Chesapeake Bay, USA - CPBay_Sum_0.6_0.8_DNA | ecosystem: Environmental > Aquatic > Marine > Coastal | place: USA: Chesapeake...
AGATACGTAGGAAAACATGCACGTTAAGATATTCGCATGAAACCTTTCTTAAATCAGACACTCGCAAACATCTAGGAACATAGGTGTATAAAAGTTATTTGGCCTCCCCCTCCGCCACTTGGTCCAACACACGAAGCAGTGGGACCCGTCCATTCAGCCTTCGGGCGAGACCAACGCGCCATCAGAACCGATATTTCACCGTCCCACGGATCACACTGAAGGCATAGTCCATCTCACCCCTGCCCTTCACGTCACGCCAGGCATCTTCCAGGGCCGCATCAGCCAGCGCGATATCGGCGTCCGCGCCCCATTTGTAGGTTCCAAGATCCACGTAGAGATATTCGACGCCCAGCGTCCAGTGGTCGATGCCGTATTCCATGCCTGCGCCGAGGGTCCAGCCAAACCTCCAGCCGTCATCCGAGCCGTTCCAGTTTGCATATTCTCCGCCATTGGTCGCATCGAAGCGGGACGAGGCGGTCGCATTGCCATAGGCGAAGCCGCCGGTGCCATAGAGCAGGATGTTGTCAGCGGCATAGCCAAGCCGGCCCCTGATCGTGCCGAACCATTCGCTTTCGACATGCAACCGTTCCTTTGCAGAAGTTGCGTCGGTAGCGAAGATCGAGTTCACGATATCGCTGACATTGCGGCTCTGACTGCCGGTGGCGTCAAGATAGTTGATGTCCGCCTCAAGGCCCAGAACCACGCTATCGTACTGCCAGTTGTAACCGGCGCTGATGCCGCCGGAGAACCCGGCATCCGTTGAGTCATAGCTTTGCCCCATGCTGTCGATCAGATCGGAGGCCTCCGGGGTAAGGTCTTCGGACCCCGTGTATGAATAACGGCTGGAGATCTGGCTGTTGTTGATACCCGCGCCGATGTTGGCGCCGAAATAAGCTCCCTGCCAGTCGTAGGACGCAGGAGCGAAGCCGATGTCGGATGCAAGTGCGGAGGGGCCGAAGGCTGCAATCGCCAGAGCGGCGGAAACGGGGGGCAACAGCTTCTTCATCGTGGAACCTCTGTGGGTTTGGGTAATCATTCTTCAACCAAACATGGCAGTAAATGGCTAAGAAGCGGTTAATTCGGCGTCCCGCGGAAAGAAACGATTGCGGACCAGCAAAAATGCAGAACGGCCCCTCAAGGGGGCCGTCGAAATGCGGAACATGTCGGGGAAGGGCCGGGTCAGCCGGCCATCAAAGCGGAATCAGTTGCAGGGTGCCCGACGTGAGTCGCGTCCCATCGGATGTGATCGGGTTGCAGGTTGACGGCGTTCCTTTCGGGAGGAAGCTCGTCGGGTTGCGGGCCTCGCACAGCTTGCCATCGGCCGCCTGCCAGATACCGGTCCCCATGCCCTTGCCAGCCTCATCATATTCGAAGGTACCGTCGCGGAAATAGGTCACGGTCCCCTTGCGGCCCGGCGTTGCGAAGGTGAATTTCCGTTCTGCCAGAACCCTCGTGATGTCAGCTGCGGTCATGGGGCCAACCGGCAAAGGCGCGGGCGGTGCGGCCGGAGCGGTCGCAACCGGCGCGGCCGGGGCGAGATCCGGCTGGTTCATGCCCCCCGATGAACAGGCAGCAAGTGACAGCGCCGCAAGAGCGATCGCCAGGCTGCCAGACAGGGAGCGATTGTACTGCATCTCGGATCAGACCCCTTCCGCCAGAACGACAACACGCGTTCCGATCGGCACGCGACGATAAAGTTCGATCACATCCTGATTGATCATGCGGATACAACCAGAGGAGGCATTTTTACCGATCGACATGGGATCGGTTGTACCATGAATCCGGTACAGCGTGTCATTGCCATTCTGGAAAAGGTACAGGGCGCGCGCACCCAGTGGATTCTCAGGTCCACCCGGCATGCCGTTGGCCCATTTTGCCTTCTCCGGGCTGCGGGCAATCATGTCCTTCGGCGGCGTCCAGCGCGGCCACATGACCTTGCGCCCGACGTCTGCAAGACCCGCCCAGCGGAATCCATCCTTGCCGACGGCACAACCCCAGCGCATGGCCTTGCCACCCTGAAGCACGAGGTAGAGTTGGCGCGCAGGCGTGTCGACAATAACCGTACCCGGCCACTGCCGGCCGGTGTAGTCGACAACCGCCGGACGGAACGCTTCCGGGATCTTGCTGTAATTGAACGGCGGCAGAGGATAGGGATCGTCTTCAGAGCTTTGAGCAATGGCCGCAATGGTAAGGGGAACTGCCAAGGCAGCGGATGACGCTCCGGTCAAGACGGCGCGGCGGGAAAGCATCATGGTCCTCTCGTCGGGTGTCCAAGCGATGACGCGTTCGTACCAAATTGCCGGGCAAACGCTAAGCACTTATTAACGATAGCGCAAAACTTCTCCCTTCACCTGACAATCGATGGCTGTGGCGCCCATTTCCCACAATCGAAACTTGCACGTTTGGAAACACTCAACCGACATTCCAATCAACTGTTGAAGTCAAATCTGCCCGAATCGGCTTGCGTCGGTGCCATGCAGCCCGCGCTCTTGTGACCCCCGACGGAATGCGCCTATGGTCGCGCCAACTGGGAGTGTTGCGACATGAAGATCCTCGTAATCGGCGCCGGCGGTATGGTCGGCGTGAAGTTGATCAACCGTCTTGCTGCGGATGGCCAGCTGGCAGGGAAACCAATCACCAGGCTCATCCGCCATGACGTGACCCTGTCGCCCCCTCCTCCCGCTTCCGGCTTCGCCGTCGACACCCTCATGGGCGACCTGTCGGCGCCGGACGAGGCAGAGAAACTGGTGGCATTGCGTCCAGATCTGATTTTCCACCTCGCCGCCATCGTGTCGGGAGAGGCAGAGGCCGATTTCGAAAAGGGCTACCGCATCAATCTTGATGGTACCCGCTATCTCTTCGAGGCGATTCGCAAGGCGGGTGGCGACTACAAGCCCAAGGTCGTCTTCACGTCGTCGATCGCCGTCTTTGGCGCGCCCTTCCCGGAGGCCATCCCGGACGACTACTTCAACACGCCGCTCACCAGCTACGGCACGCAAAAAGCCATTTGCGAACTGCTTCTTGCAGACTACACCCGGCGTGGTTTCTTTGATGGCATCGGACTGCGCTTTCCCACCATCTGCGTACGTCCCGGAAAGCCGAATCTCGCGGCCTCCGGCTTCTTCTCCAACATCATCCGGGAGCCGCTTGCCGGACACGAGGCGGTCCTGCCAGTCTCGGAAGATGTGCGCCACTGGCATGCGTCCCCGCGCGCGGCCACCGGCTTTCTCATTCACGCTGCCACCATGGACAGCGCCCTGCTGGGCAACCGGCGCAACGTGACGCTTCCCGGCGTGTCCTGCACCGTCGGTGAGCAGATCGCGGCACTCCGGAAGGTGGCAGGCGAAAAGGTCGTTGCACGCATCCGCCGCGAACCCAATGAGACAATCATCAAGATCGTGTCAGGCTGGCCCCGGAACTTCGAGGCCAGGCGCGGCCGCGAGTTGGGCTTCGTTTCAGAGTCGAGCTTCGAAGACATCATTCGCGTGCACATCGCTGACGAGCTGGGCGGCAAGATCGTCTGATGCTTCGCCGCGCCGGACCGGACAAACTCTCCGCCTTCGCCACGGCAGTGCTGCAGTCGGCGGGAGCGGATGCCGCCTCGTCGGAAGCCGCAAGCTGGGCCATGATCCACGCGTCCCTTCACGGAGTCGACAGCCACGGCATAAGGCTGCTGCCCTGGTATGCCGATTGTCTGCGGACCGGTGTTGCCAAGGGCAATCCACAGGTCCGTGTCGAGATCAGGCGACGGGCCGCAGCCCTTGTGGATGCCGACGACGGTCTTGGTCACATCGCCATGTATCGCGCCATGGATGAGGCGTGTGCCCTGGCGCGGGACTGCGGCATCGGCATGGCCAGCGTCATCAACTCAACGCATTTCGGAGCCGCAGGCGCATATACGCTGGCAGCCGCCCAGGCTGGTTTCATCGGCCTTGTCGCGTCCAACTCAGGAGCCTTTGTTGTACCCCATGACGGAATGAAGCCCATTCACGGGACGAGCCCGCTCTCGTTCTCCGCACCTAATCCAGGCGGCGAGCCGTTTTTTCTCGACATGGCGACGAGTTCCATACCCTGGAACAAGGTGCTGCGGTTCAGGACCGAAGGTCTTGAGTTGCCGCCCGGTGTTGCGGTTGATGCAGCAGGCGCATTCGTGACCGACCCCCACAAGGCCGTTGCGCTCGCCCCGGTCGGCGGCCCCGATTTCGGATACAAGGGTGCAGCCCTCGCCGGCATGACTGAGGTTCTCGGCGCCATGCTGACGGGCATGCGCCTGTCAGCTGAACAGGACGGTCTGGCACTCGCCGATACGAAGGTCGGCCATTTCGTGATGGCGATTGATCCCACGCTTTTCATGCCGATCGAGGCGTTCGCGACGCGAGTGGACAGCTATATCGGCAACTTCCGGGCTCAGCCCGGCACCTATGCCGCGGGCGGACCGGAATGGGAGCACCGCCGCGAGCGCGAGCAGCACGGCATCCCCCTGCCTGACGGACTCTTTGCGGAGTTGCAATCAGCTGGCGAAAAGGCGGGCATTCAGCTCAACATCTGATGGTACGGGAGTCAGGCGAAAACCGCACCGAGGGCATCCTCTGGATGCTTGCGACCATGTTCTGCTTCATCACGCTGGATGCCATCATGAAGCATCTGATGGAGCATCTTCACCTTGTCCAGGTGACGTGGGCCCGCTTCTTTTTTGCAACGATTGTCGCCATCATTGTCTGCGGGCGGCGGTTACCGGGTCTGGCGATCAGCCGGCACCCGAAAGGCCAATTGCTGCGTTCCGTGTTCCTGATGACGACAACCGGTCTCTTCAATGCCGGCATCCGGACGACGCCGCTCGCCACGGCCACCACGATCATGTTCCTCAACCCGGTGCTGGTGACCATTCTCTCAATTCCGATATTAGGCGAAAAAGTCACCGCAAGCCGCTGGTTTGGCGTGTTTTTTGGCCTGCTCGGCGCGTTGCTGGTTGTCCGCCCATGGCAGGAGGGACTGGGGGCCTATGGCTATGGTGTGCTGTTCCTCCTGCTTGCAGCCTTCTTCAACGCCAACTACCAGATCCTCACCCGGCAGGTGCGCGGCGATGACCCCCTGACATCGCTCCTCTACACCGCCGCCGCCGGAGCAGTTGTCACAAGCCTGATGGTGCCCTGGTTCTGGACCTGGCCCTCCGCCATCGAATGGCTGCTGCTGGCCGGGAGCGGGCTCGCGGGGGGTCTGGGACATCTGTTCCTCATCCGCTCCTTCCGCTCGGCACCGGCATCGGTCGTGGCGCCCTTCGGCTATTCCTCCCTGGTCTGGGCGACGATCTTCGGCCTCGTCATCTGGGGCGACTGGCCAGACCTGTGGACCTGGGCGGGCGCAGCGCTTATCATCGGGTCCGGTCTCTACATTTTCCAGCGGGAGCGTAAGCCAGATGAACACCGTTGAATTCACCGCCATGAAGGACGGAACCCGCGAGGACTATCTGTTCCTCAAACCGCTGGAAGATGCGCACATCCGCGGCACCGCCGAGCGTGTGCTGCGTGAACTCCGACTGCAGGAGGAGGAAACGCTCCCCGGCTACAAGATCGCTCGGCTGACCCACGGCCTTCAGGCCGCCACCCGCGCGTGGCGCGACGGGGCCGACGTCGACTGGATCGTGGCAGCCCTTCTCCATGACATCGGCGATGGGCTGGCGCCTCAGAACCATGACCGGTTCGCTGCGGAGATCATCCGCCCCTATATGCGCGAGGAGGTCGTGTGGACCGTGGAGCACCACGCCTCCTTCCAGATGTACTACTACGCGCATCACTATGGCTGGAACCAGCATGAGCGAGAGAAGTACAGGGGCTCACCCTACTTCCAGTCCTGCGCCGACTTCTGCGAGCGGTGGGACCAGTCCTCCTTCGATCCCGCCTATGACACGGCAAGCCTCGACGTCTTCGTCCCCATGGTGCGGGAGGTGTTTTCCCGCAAGGCGCATGATCCCGCCATCCGGCAGGAAGGCGTTGTGAAGGGCCTCCCACCCGTCGCCGTTGCGGCCGAGTAGGCGGTTTTACCCGGTTCGGCCGAAATCGAAGCAAACCCGGCGCGGGTGCATGACCGTTGCCCACGGCGTGCCACGCGCCCAGACGCCCGCCGGTGTTTGACCTTCATTTTGCAACCTCTATTGTTGACTTTGCTGACGGGCCTTCGCTAATTTTCCCTCCATTCGCTTCCCGCAGCGCTGAGATCTCCCGCCAGCGGGCAATGTTGCGAAGCCGAATGACACCAGAGAGATCCACGGGGTCTCGCACCCGGAGGACCAGTACATGCGTCTCCTTGGACCAGCCCTCATCCTCGCGGCGGCGCTGCTGCCCTCTGCTGCATCAGCGCAGGAAACCGCTGCGACGCCCGACGACACGGCAGACGGATGGGTTCGCATCGTACCTGAACCGGTAACGATCAACGGCAGGCTCTACAACCCTACCTGTTCGAATGCTCCGGGAACAGACCCGACCTTTTCCTATTTCTACCACAAGGGCACAGCCGACGGATTGGCCGTGTTCTTCAATGGCGGCGGCGCCTGCTGGAATGACGCGACCTGCTCCAAGCCGCGCCTTGCAGGCGACAAGGCCATGTTTTCCGGCAAGGACGACGAGGACGCGCAGAGCGTCTACAAGGCCGAACTGCTGCCGGGTGACGGCCCCGCTCGCATGACCGGCATTTTCGATCGGACCAATCCGCGCAATCCGGTGCGGGACTGGAGCATGCTGTTCGTGCCCTATTGCACGGGCGATGTGCATTCCGGATCCAACACGGCACACTATCGCTTCCCCGATACAGGCAAGCCGTTCACGATCGAACACCGTGGCTGGGACAACATGCAGGTGATCATGCACTGGATGCAGGCCAATGTGCCCGCGCCTGCCCACCTGCTCGTCAGTGGTTCAAGCGCCGGCGCCTATGGCGCCGCGACGCATTTCACCGCCCTGCATGAACTCTACCCCAATGCCAATGCGGTGTTCCTCGGCGACTCTGGTCAGGGTGTCACGACACCCGAATTCGAAACGGCCCGGAACAAGAGCTGGAACTATCAACTCCCGGCCTCGGTGTTTGGACCCGATGCACAATCCACCCCGGATACCGAAGTCGTCGCACGTCTTGCGGCCTTCTTCCCCAAGGATCGCTTCGCGCAGTTCACCACCATTCATGATCGAACCCAAACGGCTTTCTACGCCCAGATGACGCAGTCCCAGGAGTGCGATGCCTGGACGAAGAAGATGACGAGCGAACTCACGGTCCGGCAGAGCGCACCGAATTTCCGTTCCTATGTTGCGCAGGGCGATACCCACACCATCCTCCGCTCGCCTCTGTTCTACACGGAGGCATCCGGAGGAATTGCTTTCGCCGACTGGCTCGGCGAATTGCTGAACGCCCAGATACCGGCGAACGCGACCTGTTCCGATTGTCTCTCGGCTCAGTCAACTTGCTCGCCGTGACCCTTCGTCAGGGTGAGACGGTCTCGCTCAAGACCCGGAAGTCACCGACGAAGCTCTGATCAGAACCCGAACGCGGCTTCACGTTCAGGATGACGCCTGTAGCCCGGATCCTGCCGGGAATGGGGAAGCTGCGCGACTCCTCCGATTGCGGCAGGTCGAAGCTGAACACCTGCAGGCCCGAAGCCCCGGCAGTCGTCTCCGGGAGTACGGTGACATCGACAGACCCCGCCATGCGGGCGAGATCGACACCTGCCGGCGGTTGGTATTCAATTGCCGTCACCTCATGCGCCGCTCCGCCCTGAAACATGACCTGGATGGTCAGGTCCTGATCCGGGGGCGCAATTGCGACAAACGTATCCGGCGCACCATCGAACAGGCTGCTGAACGCATAGCGTCCGGCACTGCCATCCTTCATGGCGGCCCCAATCTCCGCACCCTGCGCCAGGTCAACGGCCCTTGTGGCCAGGACGGGCACATCCGATTTCACGATCGTTGAGCCGGGCTCGATCGAGTCCGTCTTCTGCGGTTCCAGCGAGACCACCACGCTCACCGGCTTGGGATCAGAAGGAGTCGCAAAGAAGGTCTGATAACCAGCAATCGCCACCCCGGCGAGTGCGGCAAAGCTCGAGACGACGAGGTGAAGATTGGTGCGCCTCAATGAACTAGGATTTGAGGATTGACCGTCCTGCATAGCTGGCCTGGGACCCCAGTTCTTCCTCGATGCGAAGAAGCTGATTGTACTTCGCCAGCCGGTCGGAACGGGCCAGCGAACCTGTCTTGATCTGACCGCAGTTTGTGGCAACAGCAAGGTCTGCGATCGTCGAATCCTCGGTTTCGCCAGATCTGTGCGACATGACCGCCGCATAGGCCGCCTTGTGAGCCATCTCCACGGCCTCCAGGGTCTCCGTCAGCGAGCCGATCTGGTTGACCTTCACGAGAATGGCATTCGCGACGTGTTGCGAAATGCCCTGCTTGAGCCGACGCGTGTTGGTCACGAACAGGTCGTCTCCGACCAGCTGGTGAGTTCCGCCAATCAGCCGGGTGACTTCCATCCAGCCGTCCCAGTCATCCTCGGACATGCCGTCCTCGATCGAGAAGATGGGATAGGCCCTGGCGAGCGATGCGAGATATTCGGCCTGCTCGCTGATCGAGCGCTTCTTGCCTTCGCCCTCGTAATCATAGGCTCCGGACTTGAAGAACTCGGTGGCGGCACAATCGAGCGCCAGATAGACATCGCGACCGGGCTTGTATCCTGCCTGCTCGACCGCCTTCATCACGAAATCGAGCGCAGCCTCAGCTGAAGGAAGGTTGGGAGCGAAGCCACCCTCATCACCCACGTTGGTGTTGTGGCCAGCCTTCTTGAGAGCAGACTTCAGCGTGTGGAAGATCTCGGCGCCCATGCGCAGCGCCTCGCGGAAGCTGTCCGCTCCGACGGGCATGATCATGAATTCCTGGAAATCGATGGGGTTGTCGGCATGAGCCCCGCCGTTGATGATGTTCATCATGGGCACGGGAAGGGTCCGGGCTGACGCCCCTCCCACATATCGATAGAGCGGGAGACCCGAGGCCTCTGCTGCCGCCTTGGCGCAGGCAAGCGACACCCCGAGAATGGCATTGGCGCCGAACCTGGCCTTGTTTGGGGTCCCGTCCAGTTCAATCATTGTACGGTCAAGCGCGATCTGATCTTCGGCTTCCATGCCAGCCAGCGCGTCGAAGATCTCGCCATTCACGGCGCCGACTGCCTTGCTGACGCCCTTCCCGAGATAGCGGGCCTTGTCACCATCCCGCAATTCGACCGCCTCATGCGCACCCGTGGAAGCGCCCGACGGAACGGCTGCACGACCCATGGAACCGTCCTCGAGAACCACATCGACTTCGACCGTCGGGTTGCCGCGGCTGTCAAGAATTTCGCGTCCTGTGATATCGATGATGGTGGTCATGCCGGATGTTCCCTGAGGTGCGCCAATCAAGCGCCGGTTATGACGGTCTGAAATGACATTTGCAAGACCAGCCGACGCTGAGCGTGGCCTCAGGCAGACTTTGCAACCCTGTCCAGCGCCAGCAGCACCCTAAGCAGCTCTTCCAGTCGGTCGAGCGGCACCATGTTGGGACCATCCGATGGAGCCCGATCAGGATTCTCGTGGGTTTCGATGAACACCCCCGCCACGCCGACGGCGACTGCCGCCCGAGCCAAAACCGGAACCATGCGCCGGTCGCCGCCGGAGGACGTCCCCTGCCCGCCCGGTTGCTGCACGGAATGCGTCGCGTCAAAGATGACCGGCGCACCTGTTTCAGCCATGATGGGGAGCGAACGCATGTCGGATACCAGCGTGTTGTAGCCAAACGACGCGCCCCGCTCTGTCAGGAGCACGTTGGGATTGCCGCTTTCGACGATCTTGGTGAGGACGTTCTGCATGTCCCACGGAGCCAGAAACTGCCCTTTCTTCACATTCACGATCCGGCCCGTCCGCGCGGCGGCCACCAGAAGATCCGTCTGGCGGCACAGGAAAGCAGGAATCTGAAGGACATCGACGACATCTGCCACCTCTGCGCATTGTCCGATTTCATGAACATCGGTCAGGACGGGCAGTCCGAGTTCGCGCCGCAAATCGCCGAATACCGCCAGAGACTTCTCAAGTCCCATGCCACGCTTGCCGGAGAGGCTGGTGCGGTTCGCCTTGTCGAAACTGGACTTGTAAACCAGGCCTATGCCAAGCCGGCTGCAAATCTCCTTCAGACGGCCCGCCATCATGAAGGCGTGCTCGCGGCTCTCCATCTGGCACGGGCCAGCTATCAGGGCCAATGGAAGCTCATTGCCGAAGCGCACGTTCCCGGCGGAAACCACGGAGTTTGTCGTCGTCATGTTGGGTAAACCATGAATGTTCCTGAGCCATGGGCATAGATCTTGCCCTTCTCGTCCGTCACCCGCGCATCGGCAGTGAGAAGCGTACGGCCCGCATGAATGACCGACCCCGTGCACAGAAGGCGACCGGTACTTCCATCGATCTTGCGAACGTAATTCACCTTGAGTTCGATCGTCCCATAGCCGGTGCCCGCAGCCAGCTTCGTCTGTACGGCACAGCCAAGGGCCGAATCAATCAGGGTTGCGGCATAGCCGCCATGAACGCGCATTTGCGGGTTGAAGTAGCGCGAAGTCGGGTGGGCCTCGAATGTCGCCGTGCCATCATCGACAGCAATCAGTCGCATGTTCATGGTTTCCGCCATCGCCGACCCGCGCCAGTCGGCAATCAGATGCCTGAGATAGTCGAGACCGCTCTGGGATGAAGCTTTCGGGGTTTCCTGGTCCATTGCCATGTCAGGCCTTTGCCGGAAGCGTTACAGTGGCCGACGGCGTAAGTGAGACACCCTTGTCTCGGAACGCCGACAGAAGCTTGAACCGGATATCGCTCGCAACCTGGCTGCCATCAAAAATATCGGCAACAAAGGCCCGCAATTCAAAATCGAGGCCATTCGCGCTGAAGCGTGCGAGGGTCACATTCGGCTCCGGATAGGAGAGGATCTTCGGATGCTGTTTGGCGACGTCGATAAAGATCTGTTTGACCGCCTCGGCATCGTTTCCGAAATCGACCGTCGCGGCGACCAGTATCCGCCCCCGATTGTCCACATGTGTCCAGTTCCTCACAGGCTCGGAGACGAGCAGCGAATTGGGCAGGATGATGGAACTGGAGTCAAACGTTTCAATCTCGGTCGACCGAACGTTGATGCGGCGTACGATGCCTTCTCCTGCGGGCAACGATACCCAGTCTCCAACCCTGACCGGCCTTTCTGCCAGAATGATGAGGCCGGACACGAAATTATTGACAATCGACTGCAAGCCAAAACCGATACCGACACCGAGCGCACCGGCGATAATGGCAATATTCGAGAAATTGATCCCTGCCGCTGCCAGGGCAAAACCGGCGGCCAGGACATAACCGGTATAGGTCGCGCCCTTGAGGATCGAGTCCTGCACGCCTTTGTTGATCCGCGTGTCAGGCAATATGCGCCTGTTGAGCCAGCGGTTGAAGAGCTTCGTGACAATGACGCCGCCGACCAGAGTGCCAAGCACAGCGAAGGCAACCGCTGGAGATATGGTGATATCACCAATCTGAACGCCGATTTTCAGTGTATTGATGAAACCGCCGAAATCAACCCAGGTGAGAGTCCACAATAGAAGCAGCGTCGGAACACCGGCGATGATCAGAAACACATCGACGCCTGTGCGGATGATCAATCCTGTACGCTCGATCGACCTCTCGCTCATTCCGGTCATGCGGCGCAGGAAAATGCCAAAACTGCTGTGCGGATCAAAGCTGGCGGCAACAGCAGCATCGAGCAAATGGTAGAAAAGGAATACCACCGTGACCAGCATCGCGGTGCGGATGATCTGGTGCGCGAGATAGTTGGCGAGCGACAGATAGCCCAGAAGGAGGGCTCCAAAACCGACAAGAATAACGAGCCAGACGAACGGCATGAGGTTTGCGGCCCAGGCGAAATAGAGCCGGCGTCCTCCAGACTCTGAAAAACCGGGCTGGTTTCGCAGGGTGAGTATAGTGACTGAAATCAGAAGCAGCAGAACCAGTGCTGAAATGGCAGAATGACCGACGGTGTAATTGAACCCGAGATACAAACCGTCGGCAATACGGATGAGTTGGGTATTGAAGGCCGCGACGGTACCTATGATTGCAGACAGGATCGTGAACCGCAGCGCGGCACGATCACCGACGTCGATGATCCGCCGTTCAGGCGCCCCCGGCGCCGAAATCCCGAGCGCGACGCGATAATACAGCAAGGCATACACAACAGTGAGCAGCAGTCCCATCCAGATCATCAGGACGCGGGCTGTCATGTATCCGCTGACCTCCAGCGCCAAATGTATGGGACCAATCAGAACAAGCAGCGCAACGATCGTGCCGAGCAGTGAGCGGACGATCAACCAAAGCCGGGTCATATCATCAAGCTGCGTCCCGGTTCTGGTGAACCGGTTCATCCACTTGCCAAGCCAGCGGTTCGCCAACTGATAGCCGGTGAAGAACGCGATGACGATGATTGGCACCGCCGCAAGACCCCATGGGCTGGCATTCGGGCTGACGTCCCGCCACCAACTCTGCATGAAGATTGACATCGCAAACGAAAGCGCGCCGATGCCATTCCACATGTCGACCCACAGACTGGGGTTCAGGATTGAGCGATTCCGGTCGAAGATTCGTTCGAAAAACTGATCGCGCTGCTGCACCGAAACCTCTGCGGCGCTCTGCTCCGCATTGATCGTCAGCACATCAAGCTGTGATTTCAGACCCTGAAGCTTGTCCCTCGTCGCCAACAGGTCATCACGTGTCTTGGCGATTGAAGCGTCTTCCGCGCGGCCATCATTCGGTGCCGGACCAAGTGACTCCAGTTGGCTTTGAATATCAGCGAGAGGGCCCTGCAATTCAGCAGATCGCTCTGCACCTGACGCTCTCAGCCGCTCGAACGTCGACCTGAGATCGACGAGATCACTTTCGGAAACGACCGGACCCCGCATTTTCTGGCGCGCGGCGTCCATTTCGGCCTGATAGTTCTCGATCGCATGTTCGGCCCTGGTGATGATCCCTGTATCGAGGGCGAAGGCCGAGTGAACCGCCAGGAGAAGCAGACCAATCGTGGCAATCACAGTCCTCGCTGCGGTGCCCATTGCCTAGACCAGACGGCTTTGCTCGATCGCCGCCGCGACGAAGGACCTGAACAGCGGATGCGGATCGAAGGGCTTCGACTTGAGTTCGGGGTGGTACTGCACGCCAATGAACCACGGATGGTCGGGGTACTCGACCGTTTCTGGCAGCAGGCCGTCCGGAGACATCCCGGAGAACCGAAGCCCGGCCGCTTCGAGCTTGTCCCGGTAGCGCGTATTCACCTCGTAGCGATGCCGGTGCCGCTCCCAGATCCGGTTTGAACCATAGATATCGGCAATCTTGCTGCCTGGCTTGAGGTCCGCTTCGAATGCGCCAAGTCGCATGGTGCCGCCCAGGTCACCCCCGGCCTTGCGGATTTCGAGCTCATTGCCTTTCATCCACTCCGTCATGGTGCCGACGACGGGCTCTGACGTTTCGCCGAACTCAGTCGAGCTTGCCTCTGGAATGCCGCAGAGGGATCGGGCTGCCTCGATGCATGCCATCTGCATGCCAAAGCAGATCCCGAAATAGGGAACGCCCCTGCTCCGGGCAAACGTGGCTGCCCTGATCTTTCCCTCCGAACCGCGCTCCCCGAAGCCACCGGGCACCAGAATGCCATGCACACCTTCCAGGTAGGGTGCGGGATCCTCCTTCTCGAAGATCTCGGATTCGATCCACTCGACATTCACCTTCACCTTGTTGGCGATGCCGCCGTGAACGAGGGCTTCCTGGAGGGACTTGTATGCGTCGAGGAGACCTGTGTACTTGCCGACGACTGCAATGTTCACCTCGCCCTCGGGATGGGTGATGCGTTGCATGATGTCGTTCCAGCGGCCAAGGTCCGGCTCACGCACGTCCTTGAAGCCAAAGATGTCGAGGACCTCCCTGTCGAGACCTTCGGCATGATAGGCGCGCGGGACGTCGTAGATCGACTTCACATCCAGTGCCTGAATGACCGCCGACGGCCGCACATTGCAGAACAGCGCGATCTTGCGCCGCTCATTGACCGGAATTTCGCGGTCGGCCCGGCACAGCAGGATGTCCGGCTGGATACCGATCGAGCGCAGTTCCTTCACCGAATGCTGCGTGGGCTTGGTCTTCAGCTCTCCTGCCGTCGGAATGAACGGCAGCAAGGTCAGGTGTATGAACAGGCAATCGCCGCGCGGCTGCTCCTGCGCGAACTGACGGATGGCCTCGAAGAAGGGCAATCCCTCGATGTCGCCGACGGTCCCGCCGATCTCGACCAGCACGAAGTCATAGCCGTCATTGCCGCTGCGGATGAAGTCCTTGATGGCGTCCGTCACATGCGGGATGACCTGCACAGTGCCGCCGAGAAAATCGCCGCGTCGTTCCTTGGCGATGATCTCCTGATAGATCCTGCCGGTGGTGATGTTGTCCTGCTTGTTGGCGTGACGACCGGTGAACCGCTCGTAATGACCGAGATCGAGGTCTGTCTCCGCGCCATCATCCGTGACGAACACCTCGCCATGCTGATAGGGGCTCATGGTGCCGGGATCGACATTGAGATAGGGATCGAGTTTTCTCAGCCGCACCGTGAAGCCGCGCGCCTGCAGCAACGCACCGAGCGCCGCCGAGGCCAGACCCTTGCCGAGAGATGAAACCACGCCGCCGGTGATGAAAATGTAACGCGCCATGGGATTTCATCCTAGCCGGTTCGACGCACGATTCGTAGCCTCGGGAACCGGGCCACTGTGGAAAACGAGGCGGTCCGGGCTAGGGACTGACCGGCACCTGCGGCTGCGCGGGCTCCGAAGGCGCCAGCTTGGGAAGGACCGAGCTGTCACCGGAGTTTCCGGCGGGTGCAGGCTGGTCCCCGGTTGCCGGGGCAGGCGCGATGCCGTCAATGACCGATCCGCCGCCCCGCTGGGTGGCGATCACCGTCAGTGCAATCGACGTGCAGAAAAAGGCAACAGCCAGATAGGCGGTGGTACGCGTGAGGGCATTGCCGACACCGCGCGCCGAGAACAGGTTCCCGCCGCTCCCGCCCCCGCCACCGATGCCGAGCGCGCCCCCTTCGGAACGCTGCAGGAGGACGACGCCGATCAAAGCGAGCGCCACGAGGAGATGGATGACGAGAATGACGGTTTCCATGGGTTCTTCCGGTCAGAGCGGGACTTGCCGCGGGCTTTAGCGCCTGGATATGGGGAAAGCAACCGGCCGCCGCAAGCGCCGGTCCGGCGTGATCAGGTCACTGCCCGGCCGCCTGGCTGCGCGTGTAGCGGAAGGTGCAGCAGGATGCGCCATCCATGATGGTCTGCTTGCGGTCGAGACGGATGGACGGGTCGTAGCCCTGGCAGAATGTCCCGTCCCGGTTGCAGGACAGCAGGTGACCGATCTTGCCCAACCCCATTTCCCGGTAGGTTTCGGCATAGCGGCAGCGGGTGATGTCGAAATCGAAGTGCTCCGCATCGGCCCGGATGACCTTCATCTCGAGAGCCCCGTCGGCCGTCCACAGCTCATAGAGCTTCACGAAATCCGCCATCGACGTCTGTCCGCCGGCCTTGTCGGCGAAATACTTCCCCTCGGCGATCGCCGCCTTGCGGATCGCCGCATCGAGGATCGCGGAAGCTCGTTCCTCACCGATCTGAGCAACCATTTCCGCATAGATCGGCCCGATCACCTCGGCCTGGAGTTTTCGCTTGGTCAGCGTCGGAATCTCGCTGCTCATGTGTAAACCTTTATGATACCGAGAAAATCCGCCGCCTTGAGGCTCGCCCCTCCCACCAGGGCACCATTCACATTGGGTTGCGACATCAACTCGGCCGCGTTCGCGGGCTTGACCGACCCGCCATAGAGAATGCGGGTCTGCACGGCCTCGCTTCCCATCAGGCCGCCCAGCTCGGACCGGACATGGGCATGCACCTCCGCCACCTCGGCCGTGGACGGCGTCAGGCCGGTTCCGATGGCCCAGACCGGTTCATAGGCGATGACGGTGTTGGCGGCGGTGGCGCCCGCCGGAAGCGACCCGGCCAGCTGCTGCTTGGTGACATCCAGCGTGCGACCAGCCTTGCGTTCCTCCAGCGTCTCGCCGATGCAGATGATGGCGATCAG
>Ga0129333_10002848_pt1 | contig 16185 bp, 33 predicted proteins | sample CPB6_08_DNA_FD_94474 | JGI IMG/M metagenome (GOLD analysis project Ga0129333, IMG submission 94474) | Freshwater to marine salinity gradient microbial communities from Chesapeake Bay, USA - CPBay_Sum_0.6_0.8_DNA | ecosystem: Environmental > Aquatic > Marine > Coastal | place: USA: Chesapeake...
AACTGCTCGACTACAGATGCTTGGCCAGCCAGCCACGCAAGGACGCGAGCTTCGATTTGCGAGGAGTCGCAGTTGATAACGACATGACCCGGCGGAGCCACCACCGAATTCTTGAGTGTCTTCTTTTTCTTATCTCGTGATGGAAGGTTTTGTAGGTTGACGGCGTCCATACCCGACCAGCGACCCGTGTGAGCGCCGTAATACTTGAGCGGGATAGGTAACCGACCACGGTTCCTACCACGAATATGAATAAAGCGTTCAATTCTGCTTTCCTCCAAAGTTGATTTAGTACCCAGACGTACCGCGCAGAGTTGCTGGATGACTGGGTCTTCATGCCCCTGCAACTCAATAAACTTCTCGTCGTTCTTGGCAAACGCAAACGTTTCCTTACCCGTCGTGGGGCTAGTCTTGGTGGGCGGCTTGATACCGTGATTCTCCAAGACCTTGGCAAACTGTTTGTTGCTGCAGAGTTTCTTGCGTACCTCTTCCTCGTTCTCTGCTTTCAGGACATCTTTCAGACTACCGAGTAGCTCCATCTTCTCGGCACGGATTTCCTCCAGTCGATCCATCAGCAATGCGTCGTCAATCATCAGCATCGGATCGATGAACATCCGCAATGTCAGATCAATCAGCTCAAGTTCTGTTCCCGGAAATCTTTCAGACAGACGATTAAAAAGATTAAAGGTAAGGTTAACGTCATTAATACAATAATTGCCGTACTGAGCAAGATCGATGTCAGTAAATTCACTACGCTTTTTACCCAAGGCATCTACCACCTCCGTGCCTTTCTTCCCTAAGTTATACCGCTCGACCAGAGCGGCAAGTGATCCCCCCGCATCTACGCCATGAATGGCTCGCGCCATGCAGAGCGTATCCATGTAGAAAGCAGGCTTGATGTTGAAGACCCAAGCCAGTATCGCCCCGTCAAACAATGTGTTGTGACAGAGTAGTGCTGAGTGTTCCCAGTCAAACTTTTTAAGGAACGCTGCGATGTCGTTGTGCGATCCGCTGAACCATTCGGTGGGTTCGTTGTCTGCCTTGACCGCCACGCCAATCACTTCAAACCGCTTGTCGCGGATGTATTCCTCGGTCGTGTACTTGGATAGGCTGAACTCCTTCGAGTAGTACGTCTCGAAGTCCAGTGTGATGACGCTCATATGGAAGGTATCAACCTATTGCATTTCCAGCCTTTTGGAGTCTCGATAAACCCAGCGGCTTTTAAAGACTCCTGATTGCGGCAGTAGCCGCCCATGTATTTGTGCTTACGAAAGGATTCCGGATCGATGAAGGTCTGTTTGCAGCTTCTGCACTTTCTTACCCTTGCGACGCTTGCCATACCCTTGTGCCTTTACCTTTTCCAGTTCGTCCCGCAGGGCTTTGATCTCATCGGCACAACGCCAAAGGACCGCGCCTGCAACCATAAATTTAAATTCAGTTGATACTTCCGGGCTGTTCATCTGAGCAGGCAGTTCGCGTATCAACTCCAGTATGTCGCCTTCCATATTCATTTGAATGCTCCCGGAGAGAGTTTGTAATTATGCATGAAGAGAGACTTGTCGAGAGCCTTCGGCTCTAATTTTTTGTTCAAGTAATCAATCCCAGTAAAGCGAATGTAGTCGTGCAACGACCGCCGAGTGCCAAGCCCGTACACACCGACATCATCGCCCGTCACGATGCGCTTCAGTCTATCGAGCGACCGCGCATTTAAAGCTTGCCAGTTTGTCTGACGTTCTACGCCGTCACTCCAGAACCGTTGCTTATAGGCAGAGACGTAGTAGTGGTAGAACATCAGGGGCGAGATGTGAAAGATGTTGTAGCCGTGCGTCCATGATCGAAGCGAGACAGATTGCTCTTCGCCTTCAAAGAACAGATACGGATCGTAGGGCACTTCTTCTGCCCACTTGCCTAGCGTGAACAAACACCCTGCAGCAACAAGATAGCCCGGGACAAAGTGTCTCTTCGGTACATAGTCGCACTGAACGCCGACAAAATAGTTATCTGTAAACACTGTGTCTTTCTGTACGGGGCGGCACACCCGGGTCAGATGTATGAATTCATCCGGGCTTTTGATCTTCACTATCGGGTTGTTGACGATGTCGTCGTCCTTGGCTTCCATCGAGTACGGCATATTGGTAATCATTGGCCGCTCGTGGTGCTCCCGCAGATGGGTCATGGCTGCATCCATCAGCCGATCCCAGCCCGGTTCAAACCCGATGTGTGAGTCGATCTGAAAGTAATAGTCCTCGTTGCCCCATAGAGTTTGGCCTACGCTACGCGCCCAGCAGCAGCCCCGGCTCTGGTCAGGGTCAACCCGGACGTAGCGTATCTGCTTGCTGTACGGCAGCGATTTGTAATCAAACGCATCCTTCTCGTACGTCTGCTCAACAATGCCAAACACCAAGTGGTCTTTGTTATTGGCGTTCTCGTAGGCATCTTGCACTGTCCATGCAAGGAGCGGGTCTCGATACGAAGCGATGCTGACTAAGGTTCTAAATGACTTCACTTTTCACTTTTGCGTAGTAGTTCTAACTCAGTCTTCAAAGTATTCAGCTCTAATAAGAGGACTGTAGCCTCGTCGAACAGTCCCGCTCTGCGAATATTCTCTAAGGATCGCTCGACGCGCTTCTGCTGACTTTGACCATAACCCCACGGGGCAGCACTCATTTCTTCTTTCCACGCGCCGGGTGGGGATTGATTGTCGATTGTCAACGTCTCCACCTTCGGCTTTGATTCGTTCGTCATACTGTCTTATCCCTCGGTGAACCGCACCTGCCATGTGGTATTGAGGAATACCCCATAGCTCCACTAAGTCTTTGTATTTCACGCGCTCGTCAAGTTCTCGTGCCTTACGCTTGCGCTCTAACAGAAATTTGTATTGCTCAAATGTAAGAACCACGTTGAACCTCGACGGCTTTGTGTACTGCTTCATATTTATCTAGTGAATTTGTTGTAACTGCGTGGAGTGTGGTTTCTAAACAAATGCTCGTAGTCTGCTGGAGTGGTACAGTGGTGTTTGAACTCCACCTCTTTGTCGGTCAGTGGTGTCAAATGTACCATCGGAGTCCCGGCCTTTAAGAAATACTCCGCGTTCACCTTCGGCATTAAGCAGTTTATGTGTATACCTGTGTTGTAAACAAACTCTACCACTCCGGGCAACATTCGTAAGTAAGGAGCGTCATCCGTCAAAGTCCAAGTGGTAGGCGTAAACATAAACTTGGTGTTGGTTTTGTGAGTGTCAATCAACAGCCACGGACACATAAACTTGATATGACTAAATCCAGAAAAAGCTCCGTGGAATTGAAACTCAGGGTGAAACGTCACATCTGAATGCCTAATATGATGCGGAAAAGCATACCTAAAGTTCCCGTCATCGCTGGAACAGATCGTCAGATCTGACCACATGGGAACTACCCAACTCTTAAGGTATAGGTCTACAAACCCCGGACACTTCTTGGCGGTGGGAAAAAAGTACTTAGACCCTTCCCTGTACTGAGATATCGTGGCAGGTAAGTCTTTCCACCAGTCGGGCGTAGCCTTGATTCCTCTCTTTATTTGATAAGTGTCGCACATGATTTGATTGTCTATATAACAATCAATCACTACTTTCTTACGCTTAAACCAAAAAAACATATTAAAACTCCACCCAACCCGTAAGAATGTACTTATTTTCCTTCAGCGGCGGGTTTCCGCGATGCGTGTGCACGTAATCAGAAGGCCACAACAAGAATCTGCCTTGCTTAGGAACAACACGCTTCTTCAAGTATAGAAACTCGGTCTCACCGGCCTCTGCGATGTCGTTCAGGTACAGGATGAAAACCATCACCCTTGACTCGTAGTGCCTCCCCCCTCTCTCGCAGTGCCATATGTGATAGCCCCCACCGGGCTTAGTGCGCTGCAACTTCACGGTATGGATTCTGTGCTGTGCAAGATCCGACAGAACCGAAAACTTTTCAGCGTACAGTTTGTAAATGTAATTCCAGAAAAGGTTCATAAACTCCGACGACTCAACGCGCAGTTCATCGTTCAGTTCAAACTTAAAGTTTGTGAAATCAATCGCATCGTCGTCCGTGACATGACTCAGTTTTTTAAAGCCTTGTATACGATTGTACGTCTTACCCAGAGCGTCTACGTCCTCGAAGTGCTTTATCAGACTATCGCACATCTTCGGGCTAAAAATCCCATCGAACACAGCTATACCATTATCGTCAATGTCGCAAGTGAAGTCCGGAAACTCTGCTTTGATAGACTCAATTAACTTAGGTGCGATCATTGTATTTCTCCTCTGTTTCTCGTCGCGTCTCGTCGCGCACAAGAGTTAGTAACTTACAAATAACATGGGTCTCAGTTCGTCTTCCGCTAGGACCAAGTTCATCAAATTCTTTCGAGTAATGATTAATGGTTTGCCAGTTTATATATTCTAAACCACCATTATCACCAATTTTAACCCACGTTATTTCACGTTTACCTGACGTAGTGCCATCAGGGTTTACCAAATAAACTTCTTCTTCCTCACTCATGTCACATCTCCTTTGCTACCGCTAACCACTCATCCCCGTATTCCACATTACCCCAGTCTTCAAACCAAGGACCGCCTCGGGTGAAATGAACAGCCACGGGATTCGGGCAGACATTCTTTGTATGCCACCCTTCCAAGTAGTTGTAAGCAATCGGCAACTCGCCGATGTTCTCGTCTAATGTCCATCGGAACTGATGTAAGTACATCCCAGTCGCAATGTTCACTGTCTGCGGCGTCAAGTTTTGTTTTACGTCCGGATGCTCACAGTTCAACAGCATCAGGCTCGACCAATTCTTTTTCGGATACTTGTGCTGCACCGCTCCGTCCATCTTCGTCTCTTCTTTCGGCTTGTACTTGTGCTTCACGCACAGCACCGAATGCTTCGGGTCGGCATAGTCCATGACTCCTGCTACATCCCCCCGCCAGAGAAAGTCACAGTCCATGAACAACGCCCACCCTTTGTATCCTGCAAGATACGGTGTCAAGAAACGAGTAAAGCTGAACTCAGTGCTACTTAACGGGTCATGCTCACGCCAGTACACGTTCCGTTCGCGCAAATCAGTCTGCTTAATCGGTTGAATGTCGAGCGGAACGGACGTATGCCGGAGTAATGACTCCCTGCATACCTGATACGCGATGTCTTCGCGACTGTCCCAACCAATAAAAATTCTCATCAGACATCCTCGAACAAATGTTTACGATCCGGACCTTTGAAGTGAATGATCTTAGGCGGTGTGCTAGGCGATTCTTCTGGTAGACAGCCGTACTCACTTTCAGGAAACACAGTCACTCGACCACGCATTTCCGTGGCGGCTACCTTCAGGGCTTCTTGATCTCCGTACCACACGTGATACTTCTCATCCATACCTTTAAGAATCTCGTGCAACCGTTCAAACACGGTGTAGTCCTTAGCCACGATAGTACAGGCAAGGTAGGGGTATGCTTCCATAAGGGTTTTCCCTGCGTATTCAGGAAACTCTAGCCCACGCTGCTCTACATTGAACTGAGAGTCTCTACCAAAACTACGCTGGCACAGACCGATATCGTTGTCGCCAAGAATTTCTGTCGGACTAATCTTATTTACCACCAGCATATCGGTATCTATGTAGATAGCCGGGTGATATAACTTTGCAGCGGCGTACATCCGTAAACGCTCGGTCATTAAGAAACGTCGATCTACATCGTCTTCTACTCGAATGTCTACGCCCACCACTTCAGGTGTTACTTTATCTGTACACATCACAATTTCAGCTGCCGGGTTCGATATACGAATCGAACTGACTAATTTCTGCGGGTAAGAAACATCATGCCCCACGTGGAAGAAAACAAACGTCTCAACCTGTTGTGGTTTCAGAAGGCCGTCGCGTTTTTCTCGTAACGCATTTAAATCATACAACGCTGCTCTGACAGGCAGAGTCCACGGTGCAAGAACATTCTGCCTCGGATAAATAGAAACTGACGGATACCATAGACTCTTTCGCCCGACACGGTGATTCCAAAAAAACAGTTTATTGGAGTCAAGAAGGAAGACGGGTTTACCAATCGCGGCGGCTAGATGTACCGTCGCATTACTGACTGACACAACTGCATCGCACATGGCGATGACGGACGCTAAACCGTCCAGATCAAAGAAGTTATTGATCGCGTTAACAGTGATAATCTTTTTGCCGTACTTCTTTTCAAATGCTTCAATCTCTGGCAATACGTCGGTGTACTGAAGGTTGACGAATTTAGTGTTGGGCATATCAAACATGGGTAGCAAGTCTTCTAAAGACATACTCTTGTGAGCGCCAATCGCTACCGCCTTACTCAACCATGAAATGCCCACTACAAAATCGTTCGGGGATATACCTACGGATTCTCGTATAAGATCTCTTTTTTCAAGATCAGGTTTGAGGTAAGCAACAGAAACATTTTTTGGGATGTCTGGTAATGACTTAACAAAATGTTGCGATATGCTGCCCATCGGAAGATGTGCGCCGTTTTTGCTCAGTTTGATACTTTCCGTAGAGCCAACGAACTCAATGTCAGGAAAAGATCTTTTGTAAAGTTCTACTAAGCGAACATCAATTATGACGGTAAGACGCTTAACTTGTTTTGCTAGTTTGGGTAAGAACGTGGTGTAAATAATCTGATCGCCCACCCCCTGCTCTTGCCATACGACAAGGTGATCGCAGTCCATGCCGGGTTGCCATTGAGGGCGGCTCGTGTGCAAGGTGGAAGATTTAAAACTATTGCTCTTCCATCTAGCCTCGTACCCTTCCCACCCATCTTTAAAATTGTGCATTTGAAGATCTAGCAGAGCCTTCGTCCAACGAACGTCCGGGTTCATCGGATCGATTGCAACAGCAAAATTAAAGTTAGTCCGTGCGGCCACCCAACGTCGCATCTCCCAATGACAGCGACCTCGCTGCACTATCGCTCCGGTAACTAGCCCAACGCAGTCCGTGATGTTTGTGAACGCATTGACGGCTTCATCAAACTTGTTCTCTTCGGCCAGTTTCATACCGTGTTTAAATACGGTATCCACCATTTGAGGCAGGGTTTGAGCTTCTTTTTTCTCTTCACTCACCAGTAATCCCTCCCGCTACGCTTCGCTCCCCACGCCGGGGGCGGCACGTGTGCCCATTCTTTCTTACGGAACTCGTCCGCACGTTTGAAGAAACCTAGTATCCACCTGATCATGTGGCCTCCTGCGGCGCGAACTGCAGTATCTGAAGTGGTAACGATACAGCGGTTTTACGGATTCCGCTCTTGGGATAAATCAGTACCCGCACCGGGGACTCCAACATCATGGCATTGACTACGCCCTTCTCAACTCCCTCGAAGTCGTCGAAGACGAAGATGGTCTGGTCGTGGATGATCTTTGAGAAATACTGGAAGTCTTCCTGCTGCAACCGGCCATCGAGATAGATGAGATCGACACCCACACCCTTTTCGGCCAGATCTTTGAACATCTCGGTTGATGTCTTCTTCGGATACTGGAACAGCAGCTCGTCTTCCACCGATGAGATTTTCAGATCATTCGACGCATCACAGGTGTAGATCCGTGCATGGGGTGCAGCCACCCGCATCGTCAGCGTAGATACGCCGATGAAGGTACCCACCTCTGCGATCACGCGAGGACTGAAGAACTTGATGAGGCGGTACACATCCTCCAGTTCAGTCCAGTTGATTGACCCGGTCTTGTAGTCGGCCTCCAAGCGCAGAGCCTGCTGATGCTCGAACATCGCGTCCAGATCATCGAAGTCTTCGTTGTAGTCCTCTCCCGTCTTCTCGTCGAGAATACGCCAGAAGATTCTGCTGAAACGCTTTCTACCTATTTGGAACAGATTCATTTTTCACCTCTCGTTCTGCCAACATTGCGTCGGCGTATGTGTATGCGATCTTCGCTGCTTGCTCGGGGCGCAGCAGGACACCGGATGAGACGATCAGAGCATTTAAACTCTTGCTCGCCATGTAGTCTCGAAGTGTCATGCCATGTCCCCACCATGTGAGTCGCTCGGACTCTAGTTGTGGGAATGCAAACTCATTTTTGGGTTTCATCTGCCTTCTCTCTGAACCAGAACGTCGCCACCCACTTCTCGCCCTTCACCACAGGCAGTCCTGCATGAAGCGTCCGTGTCGAGGGATGCGGCCTGTCATAGCTGAAGAACACGCCACTACCCTTCCGCGCCGCGACCTCTAACCCGATGTCGGTGAACTGTGTGCCGCCACCTTCCTCGGGCGTATTGAGATAGAGCAGCACCGTTCCCAGTCGCTGCCCCGTCTCTGCGGTCAGCTTGGTCGCGCTCTCCGTGCTCGGCAGGAAGTAGTCGTGATGCGGGTCGTACCGTCCCCCGATGCCGTAGTGCAACACCTGCAGCCCCTCGTGGTGCTTCGGCGTCCAGTCAAACACCTTCACCAGCCTATCTTCGATCCGCGCCACGGTCGGCGTCTCGGCCAACTGGAAGAACATCCCGCGACTGATGCGGTTCTCACTCGGTACGCTGTTGCCCGTTGTTGTCTCAACGACTGACGAGTCTGTCAGGCGCGGTGTCGCATCTTTGATCAGCGTGTCGCACTCTTCGTCTGTCAGCAGGTTCTCCAACACGAGGATCGGCGGCATCTTCAAAGCCATCGACACGCTAACGGGCGCAGGGAGATCGACGAGTCTTGGGACTGCGTTGATAGATTTAAACAGCTCCCGCTCGCGCAGAACGTGATCGATGATGGCCGGAGCAACCTTGACTGGCCACCCCGCCTCCACCATCGAGTCCACCATCGACTGCTGTGTGCAGCCCCGGTCTATGTTCTCAAGAACCCATGCTCGCCATGAGTCGTTGAGCACAACGGTACTCACGCAGATTTCCTCCGCTCGATCTCGCGCTTGAGATAGAACTCGGCTTTCTGCAAGTCCTGCACGGGGTCAGTATTGACCTTCTTACCGGCGCGGCTGACGTACTTCACCACGTTGAAGAGGTACGCATTCTCGGTCAGCCCCTTGGCCTCTGCGTAATCCAGAAAGTCGATCCCACCCGCTGTGTAGTGCGGCGGCTTGTTGACAAGGTCGGTTGAAGACGTTGTCTTTTTGTACTTCTCTGCCAAGTCATTTCTGATCCACCTGTACTTACCGTTCTCAATTTCAACGAAAGTCAGACCGCCCACAGTCGTACCTACCATGTCTTTATATCGCTCGATGCTGTCGAGCGCGGTTTTCGTCTCCTTCACCGCCTTGATGATCTTCGAGGGCTTCTGCTTCTTCGCATCCAACCACTTCACCGTGTACACACGGTTCGGTTTGATCTTGAGCTGCGCTGCGATCTCTTGCGCGGTCTTGCCCTTCTGGAGCAAGCGACGAATCTTATCGGTCATCTTCACGTTCAATCTCCTTGCGTAGGTTGTCTACGTTTGTTTCGTCGATCACAAAGACGCGCCCACCCGCGTCTCTGATCCTTTGCATGGTGGCCTCTTGCAAGGCGGTGGGCTTGTTTCCTTTTGCCTTCGTCTCTATTGCGAGGAACTGGTTTCGATAGCAGACAAGAAAGTCAGGCGTTCCTGCGTGTCCGTATCCCGCGCCCACAGGCATGGCGTAATACGCGCCGATGTCGGTCAGTATCTTTTTGACCTTGGCCTTGACCTTGCCCTCGGGTGTCACGGCTCGACCTCCCATCGAATACCGTCTTTGTTTAACACGTTGTCAGAACGAGTTAATGGTTCTGCTGGTTCGTTAACATGACCCCTCGCACGAATGTCGTTGGCGCATCCTTCGCAGCAAGTGCTAACAATATCTACACACGCCTCGCGCTCGGCTGCGGCGACAAGGGCAGCAAAGCGTTCCACGATGTGAGTAATAACGTCTTGGCCTATGTCAGGATTTTTTGTCCAGTAGTTATAGTCCGGCACACATACTTCGTCCGCACCGAAAAGGTGCTCGACATCAAACCCCGCCTCTCGCGCTAGTCGAATAACCTCTTCCCGATTCACGCTGCCACCTCCTGCACCGTCATCAGCAGATCATTTAAATGGTAGTACGCATCGCTGCTGTAGCCGCCCACGTTCCATGTGGTCACCGCCTCGGGCGGGATGCCGTTACCCTCACCCAGATAGCAGTCGCCCTGCTTCCAGTCGTACACGGTGACGACCGTAGACTCGCCTGTCTCCTCGTCGTACAAGCGCACCGCCCACTCGACCTGTGTCTTGTAGAAATCGCTCCGCTCGGGTTCACCTAACACGCGCACAAGCGTGTCGTAGTCCACGTTGATATGACCTCGAAGTGAGGTTCCATGAACAGCGACGTTGCGATCTTCAACTCTCATGACGCTTGGCCTCTTCTTCGAGCCGCGCCATGAAGGCGTCGTACTCTTCCTCTAACTCTTGCTCGGTCGGGGCATCGAAGGGCAACTCTAACTGCACGGGAACGCGCTGCGCTTCTGCTTCGCGCTGCTGCATCTCTTCCTCTTGCTGCTTGATCCAAGCCTCGTCTTGATCTTGGTCTTGCCACCACTCGCGGGGCATATCTGATTCGTTCATGATGCTTTTCCTATTAGGTTGATATATCGAACTACCTTACATTACCAATCTACACAGTTTTTGCAATCCCCGAAATAGTCATCTCCCATGACGGGTATTTCTTTTTTCGGTTCCTCTAACACGATGCGCTGCCCTTGACACTTCGGACACAGTTCGCTGATGTACGTTATCGGTCGCGATCCCATCTCGGTGTCGATCATGTCCCGCTCTTTGATGTAGAGCGGCTCGGCAAACGTGTGCTGACAGTCATTGCATTTAAACATCGCTCACTCCTCGAACATGGATTTGTTATCTAGTTGATCGAACTCGAACAGCACCTCATGCACGGTCGAAACAGACAGGCCAAGGGACGCAGCGATCTCGCTCTCCTTCATGCCGTCCTCGTAGTACATCTCGATGATCTGGAAATCGGTGTCGTTCATAACTTTATCCTCGATACCTTGAGTGCGTAGGCTTTGACCCTCGCATTGATAAGTCGCTTTCCCTCGTCGTCGAGTTCTCGTGTGAGAAATGTGAGCAACCTGTCTGCGAAGCCCGCATGGTATTCCGATAACTCGTCCTGCGGCTCGACGATGGCCGCTGCTGCGACGAACCCCACAGAGCGCATCTTGTCTTGGAAGTACTTGACCTCGGCCTTATCTTCCTTGCTTAACTTTTTCATAACTGAAACTCCTCGTAGGCTTGCACCGCAAAGTCTTCGATATGGTCGGTGACCGTGTCTCGATCCTCCTCTGGCACTAACGTCACCAAGAATTTATTCAGTAACGTCTCGGCCAAGCCAGAGAACTTCTGCGACATCTTTTCGTCGGGTTCGGTCAGAGCCGCTGCTGCAATGAACCCAATCGCTCGGAGTTTCTCTTTTAGAATTTTGACCTTCTCTGCTTCGTCCGCGCTGCTCATGACTGCACCTCCTCGACGCGCAAAGTTTCTTCCTCGTAGTCTTCGAGATCGTCGGTCAGTTCGGTTGTGAAGTCCTCGTGCGCTATAGCAATAGCGGCCTCCTGATCCTCGGCCTCGACTCGCAGGGTCTTGGCCACAATTGCTCGGACGGTTACGTCGTAGGTCTTCATGACTGCACCTCCTCGACGTTTTCAATGAACTCCTCCGCATGGACGCAGCCGAAATCGGTGAAGGCTTCGTCGTCCTCGTCCCACGTTTCGACAGCGATGTCATGTGCCTCCTCACCTGTCTTGGCCTTGACCTCGATCTGGTACACGCGATGCTCTACACGGCAGAGCGATACTTTGTAAGTCTTCATGATTTAAACCTCCTCCGTCAGTACATGGTCTTCCTCGATGTACTCAATCGCTGCCTCGCACATCCGATCTCGCTCGGCTTCGTCGCTCGTGTACCAGAGGATGAAATTCTGGATGGCTTCCAATGCTTGTTCCTGTTTCTTGTTCATCTCACACCTCCTCGCCTTCGCGAATCCGCGCCTCGTCCACCCATGCGGTCACCGATGCGACGGGGGACTGCCACTCACTCAACACGAGCCGCTCGATCTCATGAGCGACCTCGTCCACGATCTCGTCGGCCTCCGGGCTGTCGGGACTCTCGATCCCGGGGAACTCGAACACCACTACCACCTGTAATGCCTTACCCATGATTTAAATCTCCTCATCCTGCGACCACAGCGAATCCCAATCTGCTTTGTCGATCTTGACCCACACATGGGTCTCGAACTCTGCGACCACTTCAGCAGACTCCAAGACATCGAGCGCAAACTCGACCTTTTCGTAATCGTTCATGCTGCTTCTCCTGTTTGTACCTTGCCCAAGTAGCCGTCCAACTCTCGCGTACGCTCGTCGATGTAACGCTTCACGCCCCCACTTGTTTTGCCGCTCTCGTACTGCGCGAGGATTCTGTCGCGTATCTTTTCGTCGAGGACGATGGGTGTGGAGTAAAAGAGCGAGGTGATGATGGCTCCGTAGACCTCGGTAGGTTCGTACTGCATGGCATCCTGCGCGGCGAGGTCGTAGCCCTCTCGCACGATCTCCTGTCGCCGTGCCTCGACACCGCCCGCCGCCTCGATCTGCTTGGCGATGCGCTCGTTACGCTGACGCTCGATCTCGTTCTGCTCGGCTTGGTTTTCAGCCGCCTTCTTGAGTCCTGCCGCCACGGTCTTGGCGATCCAAGCGTTGACGAACTTCACCATTTCAGCGCGTCCTCTCACGTTGAACTCTGTCTCACGCTTGGTCTGCGGTGAGAGTCCTACGGTCGTGACGTTGTAGCCAATCACCTCGCCCACACCCCCGTGCCATCTTGAATGGCGTTCGGTGATCATCACATAAGCCAACTGACTCCAACTGCCGCGAGGGATGTAGAGTCCCTCCAAGGGTTGCCCCTTGTCTCGCAGTCGGAGGGTGTAGGGGATCGGGGTGTCGATGCTGATCGACGGAATGTTGATCTGTGTCATGCTGCTTCTCCTGTTAGTTCGACCAAGCCACGGCTTGGGCTTCGTCCAGTTTCTTCTCGATGCGCTTCAGAGCGGCGCGGCTCTTCTGCCAACGGTTCATCAGCCGGGCAAGGTCTTTCTCTATTTGGTTGTGCCGATCTAGTGCCTTGGCGTATAGCGCACCGGGGTCGCGTCGGTTGGTCTTGTCTGCGATCTTGATGGCGATGTCCATGTGCTTCTCCTGTTATGCAAGGTTTCTTACAGAATACTCTCGGTTTAAATCCTTGTCAACTGTGGAAGTGGCCACCGCAAGCACAGTCCGGGTTGCCCGTCTGCTCGATCCACTTCGCTGTGGTGCGGATGATCATGCCGCAGCCGTCGCACTCCAACTTCACCAATCTCGTCGGCTGCTTCTTGCGAGTGGACAGGTCGAGCGCACCATGCGTGAGCGGAGGCAGAGCCTTGATGATCCGCTCGATCTCGCGTTTCAACTCATCCCCGGCCACCGTCGCCGTCATCTTCCCTTCGAGACCGATGGCCGTCGCGACACGTTTAAACTCCTTCTTGTGTCCGCTCTGGCAGTCGTCCGTCGCGTGTACCGCCTCATGGGCTAGCACATCGAGCATCCGCACGGGGTCATGCAGGACGGGGCTGATGAAAATCTCGTTAACCTTATCCTTGCTCTGGCTCCGTGCCCAACACTCCCCGATCCGCTTACGGGCAGAGCCACCGCCGGGGAAGCCGACAGAGACTCGGGCGTCTTGTGGGATGATGGCCTCGGCACGGGCGAGGAACCACGGTCGGAGCATATCGAGGGCTTGGTTCAGCCATGCTTCGCGGGTGATCGGTTTGGTGGTCTTCATGGTTCAGACCCCCTTCCACTTGAATACAAATGCGCTGCCTGATCCGCTCGGGTTGTCGCTGATACCCAACAACTCATATTCGCCGATGGGACGGGCAGAGTGCTTGTCCATGAAAGCCCATGCCGCTGCTTCGTGGTTCTCATGTCCCGACAGGGCGTGGTCGTAGTTGCGCTCCCGTTTGCCACGCTTTCCGAAATAGGTCGCGGTCGCCACGATGCGGCTCCCCTTGGTATTGGTCGCTCCGGCGAACCGGGTGTAGACGATGGTCAGAATCTGGTCGCTCATGTCTGCTTCTCCTTATCCGAAGTAATCGGCGAGTACCGACAAGTCCGTGAAGTCTTGGGTGTCGGCTTCCAGTTGGGCAGCGTCATCCCCTTGTACGAAAATCTCGCCGCCGTGGGTCAGGCATTCGATGGCATAGGCTGTCCCGTTGCCGTATGAAGTAATGACATAGCCTTCTTTGATGAACTGTGTTTGCTTCATGTCTGCTTCTCCTGTTGCCGCTGCCCGGTGTGGGCTGCGTTATGGAAGGTATCTTATGGAATGTTTAAATGGCTGTCTAGTCCAGATACCTACCTATTTTGCCCTGTATTGCAACAAAGTTGCTTTGTGTGTCAGATGTGTCAGCGTGTGTCGGATTTTTAACTTATGGAATTACACGCGATTTGGGGGCTATGGGGCGGAGGGAAAGTGTGTAAGTTATTGATTTTCTTATAAATAAATAAATAAAAAGTTAAAGTAAAGTATTAAGTGTGTCAATGTGTCAGAGATTTTAGAGAGAGGACGGCTCCCATAAGTGTTTTCTCTGCACTTGCTGCCTCCCCTCGTCCTCGCTCCTGTCGATCCCGTTTTTCCGGGTATCCCCTCAAAAATCCTGACACATCTGACACATTTCTTTGAGCAAACGTCGTTTTTCCTAATCAAATCAAGTACTTACGCGACCAAAATCGTGTGTCAGAGCGTAAAAATTTCTGACACATGGCCTGACACAAAGCGCAAAATCTGACACATGGCACGGCGTGGCGTTTAAATGTCCTGCAAAAATGACCGCATCATGGTTGGGGGGTATTCGCAAGCCCGAAGTCAAGCGCGGCCTGCGCTTTTCACACGCACCCCCTCCCGCGCACACGCATAACTGGTTTCAATTTTTCCCGGGCCAAAAAAAGGGGGGCCGAAGCCCCCGTAGGTTAGTGTTTGTAATAGGCCACGTTTGCAACATTCTTGTCCCAGCACATCCGGCAGGGGCCGCACTTGCCTTGCCTCTCGAATGCTCGGCAGGTTGCCTGTGCTTTGTCGGACACCACAGTCGAGGTGTGCGCTGCGCCTTTCGGTGGTGGCTGGTCGATGTGAGGGGCCGAGACTCGCACGATCAGGTTGGCCGGAACGTTACCTTTCACGAAGCGCGGTTCCTTAGTTGGGAGCCAGTGCACCGTGTTGGGTGTCGCCCGGGCTATGTCGCAGATCAGACCGAAGTGCGCGACCGATTGCAGATCACCCGAATCGTGCCACCGGAACCACGGCTTGCGCGAGATCAGGTAGGCCATCGCCGAAATGAACTCAGTCCGGAACTCGGTGTCGGCAAGAGCACGCGCCAGCACATCCATGCGCCGAGCCAGTGCAGCTTGAACGTTCGGGAAAATGTACCGGCCCTTGCGGGCGTAGCACATCGCGCACACCGAACCGAGAATCTTGGACAGAAGCCCGCCGGTTTTGCACAGAAATGCGCTGATCGAGAACGACGGGCACGGCATTTTACCGGGCGCGGACAATCCGCCGACTAGCGCGTTTGCAGATTTAACAGACCACATAAGCTTTTCCTCCGCGTGGCAACATCGCCACGAGATCCATTATATGAATCGCAAGGTAACTTGCAAAACTCCCACGCAGTCACGCGCACACACAGCCCCCCGCGCACACGCATAACTGGTATCAAAAATTTGGGGCCAAAAGAAAAGGGCCGGTTGGAGGTCCCGGCCCACGGAGAATTAGTTGTCGAATGCGTGGATCAGTGCGGTGAGCGCAGCGATCAGGTCATCACGTTTAGTGTTGTTTGGCATTCCGAGTTCTTTGCGGGCCGCTGCGCTGCAGCTAATGCCACGCTTCTTCATTCCAAGCTTTTCAAGTTCGACGCCCTTTCGTAGGACCATCAGTCGGTATCGCATAATCTTCTCGCGCTCTGTCAGTACAGCAGGGCCGCGATTGCTCAACGCTAGTTCTAACTGAATCATGTTACTGCTCCTTAAACTCTGTCGAGGATACGTTCAAAGAATGATCGACCATCACGATGCAGCATGTACTGACGTGCGATCCACATCATCCACAATGCTTGCCTGCGTGGCAGGCGATACGCATCAGTAAGATGGTGATAGGTCATCCAATAACCACAATTTTCAATCAGG
>Ga0129333_10002849_pt1 | contig 16184 bp, 25 predicted proteins | sample CPB6_08_DNA_FD_94474 | JGI IMG/M metagenome (GOLD analysis project Ga0129333, IMG submission 94474) | Freshwater to marine salinity gradient microbial communities from Chesapeake Bay, USA - CPBay_Sum_0.6_0.8_DNA | ecosystem: Environmental > Aquatic > Marine > Coastal | place: USA: Chesapeake...
CGGCGGCACGCTTTACGATGTCGCGACGATCAGTGGATACTTCGCCTCGATGGTGTCCACGCTCGGCAGCGCCAGCGATGTCAAGACCTACAAGCTCGTTTGGACCTGTGAGGGGTCCAACTTCGGGGACAGCGGGGATCACGTCCTTACCCTCAATGACGTTCACGTTACCGGCGTGGATGTGTCGGAGGGAGACCCCACCTCCTACACGATCAACTTCGTTGTGTACGGCACGATCACGGCCGTCTGAGCTAAGGCACGCGCCGGGCCTCTGCCGCGAGGCATGCTATCCCTCGGCGCGTCATTGGAACGTGTAAGCATCTCTTACAGGTTCACTCGCCCCTCGTGCTACATGGTGCGGGGGGCGTTTCACGTCCGGAGGAGAGAGATGGAAATCAAGCTCGGGAAGTTCACCGGCACGCTGCGCAAGCCTGCCTCTTTCATGACCGCACGCGAGGTCACCATCGCCGTAGGGCAGAACGCCCTGCGCGGCCTCGGCGCGGCCCTAGGCGTGTGCTGGGGGGGTAAGCCCATGCGGTCCACGCTCGCCGCGTGCAAATGGGACATGATGGCGTACGGTGGCGCCGTCGTTGATGAGCTGGTGACGCTCGGCGTGCCGGAGGCGGACATCTACGCCGCCGGTCGTGAGGCGCTGGACCTCGTCATCGGGAGCCTGCCCCGCGAGGAGGAGGTGGCGACCGCCGAGGGTTTTACCGACGGGCCGACGGGGCCCTCGACGCCGTAGCCCTTGAGATAGGGCTTACTTACTGCGGCGACCCTGGTGCGTTCTACACGTGGACGCGTGAGGACCAGGAGCGCGTCCTCGCGTGGTGGCGCGTGAAGCACACCCCGCCGACGCCACCGAAGCGGGGGAAGCCCCGCGAAGGTGATAGTATGTCCCCCGAGGCGCGAGCCTTCTGGGGGCTAGGTGGCGGGTAAGCGAATCACGGTAGGGCGCGCATCGGTAGCTATCGGGCCGGAGCTTGAGGCCGCGCTCGACCGGATGATCTCCACGACCTACGTTGAAATCAAGCGAGAGGTCGAGAGCATTACGTCCGACGTGACGGACCATGCCCGCGGGGAGTGGTACGACAACGTCACGCGTAGGACCGGGAAGACCGGCGGCGGCATTGACTACGAGATGCGCCTTACGCCCACGAAGCTACGCGGCGTCGTCTTCTCGCACACGAAAGACACGTACTACGTCCACCGGCCGGGCCCGTTCTCGCGCTTGCTCAAGCGTCTGAATGATGCGGAGTATCGCGACCTAATGACCTATTGGCGTAGGAACGGGACGCTCCCGCCGGAGTACGTGGCCGAGAGCATGACCGACCGACTAGGCCGCCGCCGTCCCGTGCGCGTGTCGAAGCGCATCGAGAACCCGCAGTCCTACGACGGGAAGAACCTTTGGAAAATCCTTGTCCTGGACTACGGTAAGCGCCTCGTCAAGATGCGCCTGCTGGACATTGACCGGGCACTTCAGGCGGCGGCGCGCCGTGTCGCAGCGTAGGGGGAAGCATGGCCACCGTTGAACTCAGCGTAGACGCGAATCTTCAGGGCCTGCGCCAGCAGCTTGAGAGCATCAAGGGCATTACCGCAGAGCAGGCTAAGGCCATGGCTGCGGAACTCAACAAGTCGATCAAGGCCAGCGAGCGCGCCGCGAAGCAGGCGGCGGACGCCAGCAAGCGTGCGATGGAGCAGGCGCGGGCATCCGCGACGGGAGCGTCCGAGGCCGTCAACAACCTAGGCGACAAGTTCGGCAAGGCGGGCAGCAACTCCGCGAAGCTTGCCGGGGCTCTCGGCATGGTGAACCCCGGGCTAGCCGATGCAGCGCGAAACATCGCGGACCTTGCCGACGTGGGCGAGGTTGGCGCCAGCTTCGGAGAACTCGGCGTCATCGTGGGTGCGGCTGGTGCTGTCGTCGCTCTGTTTGCCGCAGGCCTCGCGCCATTGGGCGAGCTGTTCGCCGAGAATGCTCGCCGCGCGGAAGAGGCGGCCACTGCAATCGAGGCATTCACTGCCGCCTCCGAAGCGTCCGGCAATGCGGCAGAAACCCTCGCCGGGCTAATCCGGTCCACTAGCGACGAACTCAAGATCAAGACCGGAGAAGAGACTGCCGAAGAGCAGGCCATCCGGAAGAAGACCGAAGCTCTCAATGCTAGTGTCGACGCCCTAGCAGCGCAGTATGCCGCGGAGGATGAAGCTTCGAAGAAGCTCATTGCGTCGACCAGGACCGAGTATGGCCTGCTGACCGCGAAGGTCATGACGAGCAAGGCCACCGAAGAGGAGGCAAAGCGATTTGCCGAACTCGGCTTGGAGGTCAACAACGCCACCAAGAGCCTGAAGACGAACACAGCGGCAGTGGAGAGGGCCCGCGCCGCTGTCGCTGAACAGGTCGAAAACCTCAATCTCGCGGCAGACGCAGAGAAGCTCGCAAAGGCTCGGGCAGAGGCCGCAGCCAAGGCACGCGAGGCCGCGGCTAAGCGTCAGGCCGCAGCCGAGAAGGCGAGCACAGATGCAATCAAGGCGGCAGAGCAGGCCGTCAAGGATGCGGAGACGGAGTACACCGCGACGCAGCGCCGCCTTGAGGAGGCCGCCTCCCACCGCTCGGCAATCGAGAAGGAGGCCAACGCCGCCTCCGTCTCCAGCTACGAAGGGTACGCCGCACAGCTAGAGCGCCTCGTCCCTAGCAAGCCGCTATCCGATGTGGAGCAGCTCACGCTGCTAATCGCTGACCTCGACGCGGCGATGCTGAAGGCCCCGACGGAGGAGCTGGGTAGTCGGTTCGCCACGATGTCCGCAACGGCCGTTGCTGCCCTTGAGGACATGAAGGCAAAGCAGGAGGAGGCCTTCGCGCTTGAGCGCCTTGAGGCCTTCTCTGGGCAGCTCGACAAGATCACCCAGGTATTCGGCGTGCTCACCGAAGCGTCGGCCTACTTCTCGGAAAAGTCCACGGAGGACTACCGCGCCGCGGTGGATGCTCGCGATTCGCTCGGGAAGAAGGCCACGAAGGCAGAGCGTGAAGCTGCGAACGAGCGGGTGGACACTACCCGCAAGGCAGCGATCAAGGCCTTCATGGTGGACAAGGCGCTGAAGGTGGCGCAGGCGATTACCGCCACCGCGCTCGCAGCGACGCAGGCCCTCGCGACATTCCCCGCGCCGAACTTCTTCGCGGCAGGATTGGCCGCGGCAGCCGGAGCTATCAACGTCGCGCGCATCTCCTCCGAGAAGCCGAGCTTTCACAAGGGCGGGTTCGTCGGTCAGCCCGACGAATCGATGGCGGTCGTAAGGTCTGGAGAGGCGGTGCTAAACCCGATGGGGCGCAGCGCCCTTGGTGACGACACCATCCGTGCGGCGAACGCTGGCAACCTCCGAGGCGGGGACGGCGGCGCGGTCCAGATCGTCTATAAGCATAAGGCCTTCGACTACTTCATCCGTGACCATCTCCGGACGCGGGCAACCCTGCCGAGGGCGTTAGGTAGGGGCGGACGACTCGGACAGGCGGGAGGCTGAGATGGGGTCTAGTGTCAACGTCAACGCCTTCCGCGGGATCCTCGTGCAGGACCCCCGCATCAATGCGGACACGGTGTCCGATGCGCTCTCCAGCTACACGCAGGCGGGCCCGCACCCGGGCGTGCCGGTGCCCACGGTGGCCTCTCCGATGTCGCTCGAGACGAGCGGCGACACGAGCGCCGGGGGTACGCTCCTCATCCGGACCATCCGGGCCGGTGGCGCCGAGGCCTCCCCCGACGGCGAGACGCAGGCCGGGCAGTTCGCCTTTCAGAGCAACGGCACGAACTGGCTAGGGTGGAATGGCCCTCTCGTGTACCAGGGGTGGAGCCCGCTGCACACGTTCGCCTCCGGCGTCGGCGCGAACCAGTATACGAATCTCCACGTGGTCCACTCCGACGTAGGTACGCAGCTCGTCGCGGCGCAGCGGTTCACGTCGGCGGGTGCTACCGAGAGCCTCGTCGTACTCCGCACCTATGCGGGCGTGACCTCTACAACGGTCATCACCACGCAGGCGAGCGCCCGGGTGAACTATCAACCGTGCCTCGTAAAGCTCCCGAACCAGCGCCTCCTCCTCCTCTCGACGTACGCGACGACCGGCGGGCAGTACACCATCCGGGCGTGGACCTCGAGCGATGACGGCGTGACGTGGACGAAGGCGGCGGACAGTGTCATCCGAGACGCCCTCTCAGAGACGACGCAGGCCCCTCGCCGACTGCGTGCGGCGTATGCCGACGGGCAGGTCCTCCTCCTGCTGGCGGTGCGAGACACGTCCTACACCATCCCCGACACCTTCCGGCAATATGCCAGCGTGGACGAGGGTACGACCTTCGCGCTCGTCGAGGCCGTGTCCGGCGTCTCGTCGCTTAGCTCCGACACGGGCGGCGCCCATGACATCGTGGCCATGGCCGACGGCGGTTTCATGGTGGCCTATTGCGGAAGCTCCCGCACGAACTACGGCGCGAACTCCGCGGTGCTCTACAAGTTGCTGAGCTCCGCGTGGGTGCGGTGGACGAACGTCGGCGCCTCGACGCTCTCCGCGCTGACGGCGCCTAGCTCGAACCTCTCGGCCGGGAACCAGCTCGACGCGCAGACGGAGCTGGCCCTCGCGATGGACGAGGACGGCGCCATTTACGCGATGGCGGTCAACTTCACGACCGGCAATCAGACGCAGCTCGCGAAGTGGCCTATCTCCGGGTTCGCCTCTTCGTGGTTGGAGCTCTCCACGGAGAGCCTCACGACGGCAGACGTGCAGTTCACGGCCGGGGGGTCGGAGTGGATCAGCGGGACCGCGAGCTGGTTCCAGGGCACGCTCCACCTCGTGTCGCAGTGGGACTCGTCGGCATGGCCGGGGCAGATTGGGACGGCGACGTTCGCTGGGTACACCACGGCGTGTGTCCCCTACTCCGACGATACCGAGGCGACGCCGGACGGGATGATGGGGTCGCGCCTGACGTGGGCTCCCTTCTGGCTCCCGAATAACGCCGGGTGGACGCTGGCCACGGTCGGTGCTCCCGTCGTCGCGCTGAACTCCGCTGGCTATCTCCAGGTGGCGACGGCCGTCGCGGAGGTGAACACCTACACCGCGGCAGGTCCTGCCTACACGGTCACGCACACCATCTCCGGGTTCGCGGAGTGGAGCGCCATCACGAGCGCGAGCGAGATGCGCCTCCTGTCGAGCAACGGCACGCAGTCCTACGGCCTCCGCGTGAACATCAACGGGACCACGGTAACAGTCTTTGACCACTACAGCGGCGGCAGCCTCGGGACGTACACCATCACGTCCGGGCAGGCGGTCAGCATTCGCGCCTTCCTCGAGAACGACGGCGCCACCGGCCGCGCCGTGGTCTACCTGTGCACGGCTACCGGCGCATACACCCGGCTGAAGCCTGCCGTCCGCATCGCGAACTCCGGCGCGCTGACGAACGGCGGCGTGTCGGCCGCGGCTACGTCTATGGTGTGGGGCAACTTCGCGACGGCCACCTCCCGGTGGACTGCGGTCGGCTTCGGCGTGAGCACCTACGCGAGCAGCGTCTACAATCTCGCGTACCCGGCTGGCCTCTCGGGGCGTCCGTTCGCGACTCGCCCGCAGATGCTGGACTTTGACACGAAGGTCCGCGCGGTGGATGGGCCTACCCGCATCGGGGACGAGTGGACCATCACTAGCCGGTACGACTATGCCCTCGCGAACATCGACCCCGGCACGGCGCCGTCCCCGCGGCAGAGCTGGCGCAGCCTGTCGGATGACCAGCAGGTCATCGCGTGGACGGTGGCCCCTTCCGTGTCGCCGCTTCGTGGGGCGCTCGGCGCGATGTACCTCGGAGGTATCAACTTCCGCACCGCCACCCTCGAGGGTCGCAACGGTGCTGGGACGTGGGTAACGGTCGGAACGGTGGACGCCAGCGCGGGCGCCGGTCCTCTCGCGTGGACGAATACCGGCGGGGTCGTCGAGCCCACGGCCGGAGTCGCGAGCACGGCTAGCTACTTCTGGCCTTACGGTTCCCTCGACGGGGCCCGCTTCGTGGACGACACGGCGGCCGGTACGGTGTACCTCATTCAGAGTCAGGCCGAAGGCAACTGGAACACGGCGGCCTCGAAGCGTGCGCGCCTCATCATCACGGAGGACACGTCGGGTCTTGGGGCCTCGGGGACTACCGGCGCCATCCTCCACCGGTCGGCGCTCCTGGTCTGGAACAATGACCCGGACTTCAACGCGTACCGGCTCACCATCCCGAACCAGCCCAACCGGGAGGGGTACTACGAAATCGGGGTGTGCGTCCTCGGGCATGTGCTCGCCTTCGGGCGCCGGTACTCGTGGGGACGTCAGCTCGCGACGACCACGAACACGGACCTGACGACGGGGCGCAGCGGGTTCCGCCGTGCGGTCATTCGTGGGCCGGTTCGCCGGTCGGTTGAATTCGGCTGGACCGACGGCGTGGACGTAACGATGGTCCGCAGCGCAAGCCCCGACGACTTCGTCTACGCCGGTACGACGGGGACGGACGTCGCCGCCGCGGCGCATGACGCACCGCTCTCCGTGGCGGGCCTCGTGTCGCAGCTCGCGGGCGCAGCTACCCCGGTCGTCTACCTCCCGTGGATTGAGCGCAAGGCCTCGGGCACGGTGTACCAAGCGAGCCACCCGGACCTCATGATGTACGGCCGCATCGTCTCCGACGTGAGCGTCGAGGTCGTGCAGGGTGAGGAATGGGTGGCCAGCGGAGAGGCTAATGGCGAGGTCGTGAGGACCTCCACCGTGCGCCTTGAGGAGGAGGTCTAGCCATGACTGACCGGTGGACCGAGGCGCAGCTCCGCGGGCAGCTTTACTGGGTGCTCTCCCTCGAGTACGCCGGGGGGACGTGGTACCTCTCGACGGATGCGCTCGAGATTTCGTCCAGCATCACGACGAGCGCCCAGCTCGTGGACGTTCCGGACGTGTCCGAGGCGCTGGAAATCTGGAGCGTGGACGCGCCGACGATGTCGGTCCCGCTGTCGTTCCTCCTCCCGGTGGACGTGCCGCTCCTCATCTCGCAGGGCCATGCTCTCGACGGGGCCGTCGGCGAGCTGGCGCAATGGGCCGAAGGCACCTCGTGGGATGACCGGCGCATCATCGTGAAGGGTCGCCTCGTGGACCCTAGCTATGGTGCGGCGTGGGAGCCCATCACGTGCAGCCTCGAGGAACAGGTCCAGGACGACGCCTCGACGATGCCGCCTGCACCGGTCTTCTGGCGCAATGAGTACGGGTCCACGCTCGCCAACTTCGCGAGCACGGGCGACACCCTCGAATCTGGCGCCATGCTTCCCTTCGTCTACGGTCTGCCCGGCAACGGTCAGGGCCCCGGGTCGAAGTGCTACGCCATCGGAATCGATAGCTCCACCTCCGAGGTTTACTACTGCATCGCGTCCCATTCGGTCGCGGCGACATCGGTAGACATCACCGACGGCATCTCGACGGCGACGTGCAACGTCTTCTATCTGAACGTCGCGGGGCTCTCCGAGCCCATCGCATACGTCAAGGTCCTCGCGTCCACGTCGGTAACGCCGCAGCTCGAGAACGGCGTGATCTGGCCGGGCTACTCCCTCCAGGATGAAACCGGCGCCGTCGTCCGTGGTGCCGGTGACCTCATCGCCTACCTCCTCCGTCGGTCCACGCTGCGGGTGGACTGGGGCAGGATGGAGGCCATGCGCCAGCGGCTGAACATGTACCAAGTGGGCGGGTACGTGGACGAACCCTGCGCCCTCGGGGAGTACCTCCGCGACGTCATCGCCGATGTGGTGCCCTTCGCGTTCGCGTCCGGCTCGGGTGGGCTCTATCCCTATGCGTGGCCCATCTACCCGACGGCGGCAGAGGCCATCGCGCACCTAGACTCCGGCGTTGATCCGAGCATCGAGCGCGCGTCCTCCATCACGTACGAAGGCGCCGACGAGGTCGCGAACTACATCCAGCTCCGGTATGGGTGGAATCCGCTGACCGAGAAGTACACCGGCAACCGGCGCATCTCCGGGCAAGTGGACGTCGTAGACTCGCAGATGACCGCCGTTTCCTACCTCGCAGGGTCGCACGCCCGGTACGGTCGGCGCCGGTCAACGGTGGAGTCTGTCATCGTGCACGACCGCGACACGGCGGACATGGTACTCCTGGCTAAAGCCGCACGGTACGGGAACCCCTCCCGCCTCGTGTCGTACCGAGTGGGCCCGCGGTGGGGCTGGCTCCGTCGTGGTGATGTGGTGACGCTGAGCGACGACGAGGTGGCGGCTAGCCAGCAGGTGGCCTTTATCGAGTCCATCCAATGGGACCCCGCCGGGGACTTGTCGGTTAGTCTGCGGTACATCGAGGCGGTGGGCTGATGGGACGCATCCGGGTCACGCGGAACAGCACCACGAACTACGCGACCACGGCCGACATCGTGGCCGGGTCGAACGTCACGATTACCGAAGCCGTTACCGGCGACGTCATGACGCTGACGATTGCCGCCTCGGGTGGCGGTGGCGGTGGGACGCCTGCCTCTACTGTCGTCAGCGAGACGAGCTACGGTCAATCGCCGGTTGTAGGTACCTCGACGAACTATGCCCGCGAGGACCACTCGCACGGCACGCCCGCCATCCCTGCGCACTCTGCCCTGTCGTCGCTGGCGTGGACCTCGAGCGGGCACACCGGCACCGCGCAGTCTGTCGCCGTATTCAATGGTGGCGGCGCCGCTGCGGTGTCCACCCCGTCCGCCGATGGGCAGGTCCTGAGCCGACAGGGTGGCGCCCTGGTATGGGTGACGCTGGCCACCGGCCTCGCGCTCTTCCCTCAGGTGTCTGAGGAGCGCATCCTCGTCGAGCCCATCGTGTCGACTCTCACCTTCACTGCCGCCGCGGGGACGCTCTAATGCCGCTCAGCACTCTCCACTGGAAACTCGTGGGCACGCAGACCGTCGTGACTCCGTCCATCTCGGCGTGGCTCGACGCAGTGTATACACTCGGCACGGCGACGACCTACTCTGACGGGACCACGCGCACCCCCGGGAGCGGCCTCGCCTGGACGTGGACGCGTCAGCAGATTGGCGGCACCACGGAGGCATGCTTTGGGGCGATGCCCTACGCCAACCCGGAGAGCATCCGGTTTGTTGTCGCTGGCTCCACCACGGCGCGGACCTATACGGTCCTCTCTCCCGACACGGTGGCAAGCGCGACGGGCACGCTCCTCTACGCGATGAACCGCGGGGCTACGTCCGTCACTGGCAATTGGTACGATGCGAACGGCGCCTTCGGGTCGGGAGCCTCTGGCTTCTGGCGTGCGGCGCGTCCCTCGGGGACCATCGCGTTTGACCGCGTGACCATGTACGAAAACGAGGAGGAGGTAACGATCCTCCTCAGCCGTGCGTCCGACGGGACCACGGGTGCGTGCGGGCTCTGGTCGCTTGACCCCAAGGACACCGCAGCGGCAGCCCAGGAGAGCAGCGGTCGCCGCTGGATGCTGTGGGGTACCGGCGCCTCTGCCGCACCGTCGAGCACCTTCCTTGTGGATTACTTCGGGACGACGCTGGCGGGGTATCTGACGCACGGGACGTCCGCCCATTACGGACACTGCGGCGTCTTCAACGTCGGCGCGTCCACGGTCACTGCCGTGCAGCGCACGGTCGGACCTCTCGGCGGGTCGGCATTCCCCATCGGGTGGCAGACCATCGGCGCCAAACTGCCCATCGTGCAGGACGTCGTATTCGGGCAGGCGAATAGTCAGGCGCACGGCGTATGGCGCGCTGCTGCCTACACCCGTAAGGCCGTCGGCGGTACCTCGTGGATGGATGGTGCGACGCTCAAGGGGTACTTCATGGGCAGCTCGACGACCACGGCGCAGGACGGGATCCTCCTCCTCACGAACGCATAGGACTAGCCATGGACTGCACCGATTACCTCCTCGCCATCCTCGCCGCTCACCCCACCGTGACGGCGCTCCTCCTCCAGCCCGGCGCCGTCTATGACGTTGCTGCGCTCCCCTCGCACGTGACCGTCGAGAGCTGGGGAGAGGCCTACAGCGAGGGGCGCAATGCCGAGGACTTCGTCGTGGTGCGATTCAACGTGTGATGTGGTAGAACTCCACATCTGACGGGGGCTAAATGGACGCAGTGACGACGGCAGCCCTCGCGGTTGTGGCTGCCCTCTCTTCGCGTGAAGCGTGGGCATACTGGCAGCAGCGGGCGAAGGACGCCCAGCACGCGCGCCGCGACTTCGTGGACTTTCTCGCCCAGCGGGTGGACCGCTTGGACGCCGGGCTCGCTGAGTGCAACGCGAAGCACCAGAAGTGCGAGCAGGACACGGTGTCCCTCCGCGTCGAGCTGGCGACGATCAAGGCTAGGATCAAGTGAACCAGTGGAGGCGAACCATGCCGCTCACGCCTGACGAAGTCATCAAGCTCCCGTCCGAGGTCGGTGCGCTCATCAAGGCGCTCGCCGACGCACGCGCCGTGGACAGTGAGGGCGGGACCAAGATCACCCGCGCCGAGCGCCGTAAGCTCCTGGCCCTCACCGGCCGCCTCGTCTTCCTGCTCACCGTGGAGGGCATTGACTAATGCCTGCACTCGACCTGTCCGGCATCCGTCAGTATCCGTACGTGACGAGCACCACGACGCCGGGGACCTCGAACACGTGCCGCGTCATCCTCCTCCCGGAGGACGTGAGCCTCCAGATCACGCTCCACAACCGCGACAAGGCGACCAAGGGCCTCGCGTTCAGCTACGACCAGACGCTCACCGATGGTGCGACGGCGCCCGCCACCTACTTCTCGGTGTCCGACCCGGTGCACATCAAGTGCAGCAAGAACCGCATCAGCGGGTTCGCGAACGTGACGCAGGTAACGGTGTTCAGCCCGGCGCATACGAACGTCAACTGCGAGATCCTCATCGAGGAGGACGGCATCTAATGCCCTCTCCGGACGCCTTCACGATTGAGCAGGCCCCGCCACTCTCCACGGACGGTGAGGAGAACGCGCCCGCCGATGCGGCCTCCGAGGCCATGTCGCGGGATGCCTTCAAGGATGCGACCGTCGAGCGCGTGACCGATGACGCGACCCTCGCCGGTCACACGGTGGCGCCTGCCGAGGTGCCCATCCCGCCCATCCCGCAGGACGGTAGCATGGTGTCCGTCCTCCTCGCCGTCGTTGGCGTCGTGGGTGGGGCGGCAGCGTGGCGCTTCTATTCGCAGTCCTCCCGCGAGAAGGCAGAGCAGCGCAAGCTTGAGGCAGAGCAGGCCCACGAGCGAGCGATGGCTGAGCTGAACGCGAAGATGGCGCAGCCCACGGCTAGCCCTCCTCCGTGCATCGCGGCGCATACCTCCCTGGAGGCACGCATCGCCGCGGTGGAGGCGAAGACCTCGCGCGCCTCCGTCACGCTGCCCGACGACTTCAACGCCGAAGAGCTGACCGCTCGCGTCGCGAAGCTCGAGAAGGCATCCAAGGCGAAGCCGAAGAGGACCACGTGAACCTGTCCCCGCACTTCACGTTCGAAGAGCTGACGGCCACCGGTCAAAGCGCCATGCAGGCGAAGAACCGCGAGGAGGCAAAGGCCGTCATCCCGGCGCTCACTGCGCTGGCCCAGATGCTGGAGGCCGTGCGCTCGCACTTCGGGAAGCCGGTCAAGATCAACAGCGCCTTCCGTGGCCCCAGCGTGAATGCCGCCGTCGGCGGCTCGAAGACATCGCAGCACATGAAGGGAGAGGCCGCGGACTTCTCCGTGGTCGGCGTGGACGATGCCGAAGTGCACCGATGGATCTGCACGGCGTCCGGGCTCGCATTCGGGCAGTGCATCCTTGAGCGACCGCCGGGAAAGTCCTGGGTCCACCTCTCGCTCGGTGCCCCCTGGAGGCCCGCGGCGAAGTCCGGGCAGGCCCTCGTGTTCAACGGCAAGGATTACCTGCCGTGGAAGCCTTAGAGGTTTCCTGCGACGTCGAGGAGGGCGAGGTGCTCAGCATCTCCGACCCTCGCCTGCACTACTGCGCGTGGCCGGTTGGGCTCACCATCTCGGCGCATGTCGTTGAGGTAGAGCCCACGGTCGTACGCATCCGGGTGACGCAGCACCATCTATGCACGCCCACCGCGGACGAACGTGCAGAGATGCGGAAGCTATGGCGCGAGGGTGTCGCGGAGGCGCGCTCCAAGTGGGGCGACGCCTTCACGGTTGACTCAGTCCAGGGCGTCTGCGCCGACACGCGGTCGGTGGACGTCGAGGTCGTAGAGACGCGCTAGACGCACTGCCTTCTCAAGGCCCTCCGCCTGATGCCGCAGCCGGCGGACCTCCGCGATGAGCCACGCCACCCGGCCGAGGTCGCCGTGCGGGTCCCATCCGAGGTCCAACACCTCGCGCATCTGGGCGGGCGTGATGTGGCACTTCACGGTCGGGCCATCGCCGCACGCACGTAGTGCTGCGCCGTCTCTGCCGTCACTTCGTAGAGGTGCGTCATGGTGCGGGCGTGGTCCTCCAGAACCTTGACGTCACTCTCCAGGCGCCGGATGATGATGTCCCGATGCGCGCACGCCTGCCGGAGCTGGACGTTCTCCGCGCGGACCTGCTCGAGTAGGGCCAGCCCTTCCGAGACGACCTCGGACGCGGTCACGCCCACGTGCTCCGGGTGATTGACCCGCCACGCGAGACGGCGGAAGGCGGACTGCGCCGCGTCGATGGCGGGACAGGTGTGTCCGGGTGGGTTCATGTGCCACCCTTCATCGCGTCGCCGATGAGGCTCGCGACCTGTGCTCGGTCCATGTTCATCCCACGGCGCTCGATGGCCTCGTGCGCCTCCTCCGCGTAGTCGCCGACGAGGGCGCGGTGGACTGCCCGCGTGAGGAGCACGTCCTGGAGGCAGTATGCACGCAGCTCCACGTGCTGACCGTTCAGCCACATGTCGAGGACCTCAGAACCATGGCCCGACTTCTCGCCCACGCCGCAGGATGCCGCGAGGTCCGAGAGGCTCACGCGCTCACGCGTCGAGAAGGCGAGGGCCTGCGTGTCGATGACCCGCGCCCGTGGGTTCCCGTTCAGCTCGCGGAACCATGCCGTACTGCTATGCCGCACCCGCGCCGCGAGGAGGTGAAGCCGCGGCAGGTCGAAGCCTAGGACGTTGTGACCGATGACGACCGCGTCATACGCCCGCCACGTCGAGAGCATCAGCTCTAGACTGTCGAGCATGCGGCGCTCTGCCTCGTCGTTGGTGCCGCCGTCGAGCACCGCGGTCTGAAGGCTGCCCGGCGTTTCGTAGGCGAGGCCGATGCACGCCACGCGGGACACCCTCCAGTCCAGGGCGGCGCGGCCAAAGACCTCCTGACGGTTCTCCTCGCACCACTGCGCGATGCTCTCCGGCTTCTTGTAGGTGCCCGGCACGCGCTCGCGCACGTAGGCGTCCACCTGATCATCCGACCACGCGAGAGGCGGGAGCGTCTCAATGTCGATGTAAAGCCTGCCGCGGTTCATTCGGCCTCCTCGATGATTTCGGCGCACATGCGACGCCACATGACGGATGCGCTGACAGAACCCCCATCGCGCTCCCATCCACCGGACGAGGCGCAGGCAAACGGGTACCACTCGTCGCACCATTCGAAGCCGATGGGGCAACGGTCATCGGCAGACGTGTAGTTATCTGGATGCGAGTTAGCGCATGTCTTGAACACGACCCACATAGTGCGACGGGTCATTCGGCCTCCGAGGAGTCGTCAGGGATGATGGGGGCAGCGCCGAGGATGAAGAGACAGGCGGCGCACCACGTGATGGTGAGGATGATCATGTCGTTGCTCATGGGAACCTCAGACTAGAACGGGATCTCATCGGGGGGCATCTGGGAGCGGTCAGCCTCGAGAGGCCCGCCGGGGATGGGCACGGGAGGAGGCGGCGCCTTGTATTTCCAGATGACGCCGCTACAGCCCTTGTCGCGACACTTGAAGTCCGGCGCCTTGGGGTTCGTCTTCTTCTCGCGGTTGTCCCACATCGGGCCCGAGCATTCGGGGCAATCGGTGGAGCGATGGTATTCCGGGTCAGACGCCCCCGGGAAGGCACGCTGCACGCGCTCAGCGGCCGCACGGAGCGACGCGGGAGGCTCGGCATGGGTGGAGGTAGGCGGCGCAACCGGCGCAGGCTGGCGGCGCTCCTGCGGGGCGCTACGCACGGGTGCGGTACCGGCCTCCCCGTCATCGTCATCGGCGACCACGCCGACCGCGGACGCGAGGGCGTACCTGCGCAGGTACGTGAGGATGGACCCCACCACCTGGGGATTCTCCTGCGCGGCGCGGACGCTCATCGTGCTCCCGATGTGCTCGCCGCTCTCGTGCATGAGGATGGTAGTGAGACGGACGGAGCCGTCCTCACCACGGTCGCTGAGCTGGCTCACCGCGAGGCCGTACTTGCTCAGCGGGGCCCGGCAGGCGTCCCACACGCTCGCGAGGTCGGCGTACCGGTTCTTGAAGTGCGGGTTCGTGGCGTCCTTGCTCGCGGCGTGAAGCTCGCCCTGTGCCTTCGCGAGGGCCTTGGCTAGCTCGCCGATGGTGCTGCTCTGAAAGTGCATCGTGCCTCCGTGTCGGTGGGTTGACGTTCCGACATCCCCTAGGTATAAGAGGGTGGACGGAGCGTCAACCCGTCGAGGAGGAAAAAGTGGCGAGACTGAAAGACCTACGGGCAAGGGCTGGGATGACCCAGTCTCAACTGGCCGCCGCCGTCGGCGTGACGGTGAGCGCGATCAAGGCATGGGAGAACGGGCGCCGGGTGCCCTCTCATCGCTCCGTGTCGGCGCTCTACCGCGCCCTCGCGATGACGGCGGAAGACATCGTGGACGTGTGCGGCGTGGAGGTGGGATCATGAATTCGTGGGCACTGTGGACCATCGCCGGTCATCGCTACGCCGCCTACACGGCCGATGCTTTCGCCATCGAGGTAGTCCCGCACCACAAGGGCGGGTACTCGTGGCGCGTCGTGAATGAGCAAACCGACTCCAAGGTGGAGGGTGCCCCGGAGGGCTTCGATGCGACGATGGAGGATGCCATGCGGCACTCCGAGGGTGCCTTCCGTGAGTGGCTAGCCGTCGCCCAGGAGCGCGCCGCCGTGGTGGCGTGGCTTCGTGAGCGTTCCGACGACTGGAGGCCGGAGCATCTGGCCAGCTTCATCGAGCAGGGCAAGCACCGCCGGGGAGGTGACGCATGATCGAACGTGAGTACGTCATCACGCTGGAACCTCGCGGGAAGGGCCGCCCCGTGTTCACACGCGCTACGGGGTCCGCACGCACGCCGGAGACGACGAGGGCGTGGGAGCACGAGGCGGCGCACCAGCTCCGGGAGCGGCATGCCACGTGGGCAACGCAGGAGGCCCTCGACACGCGTGCGCCGATGTGGGAGGTCGAGGTCCGCGCGTACCATCGTCGGCCGAAGACCCGACCGGCGCACTACAGCAAGGCGGCGTGGGCCGACACGCTCTCGCGCCTGCACGCCACCTCGCGGCATGACCTAGACAACGTCGTTAAGATTACGTTGGACGCGATGCAGATTGGCGGTGTCATTGCCAACGATAGGTGTATCGTCAGCATCATCGCCGGTAGTTACTACATCCTGCCCGGAGAGGAGGCCCGCGTCGAGGTCACCATGCGGGAGGTGACGCCATGACTTCGCAACTCATTCGCTTCTGCGAGATCATCGCGTGGTCGTCGCTCGTCTTCGGGAGCCTGCGCTTTGTCGTTGTCTTCACTTCTACGATGGTCAAACCAGAAGACGCTACATCGGAGAAGACGAAGCGCCGCGCGGAGGTGCTGTGGAGTTCAACGGTGATCGTGTTCATCGCGTCTGCATGGTTCTGCGCTGGGGTGTGGTCATGACGCGCGAAGCACACAAAGAGCGTGCCGACGTCCTCGCGCTGCTGGACCGGGAGCTTGCCATCGCGGAGCATCATGACCTTCTCGTCGGGACGAAGCGCCTGCGTGAGCTGCGAGACATCATCGCGCGCGGTGAGCACCGCCGGGAGGTGCCCCGTGATTGACCTCGACGCCCTGGAGGCGGCCATCGCCGAGAGCGAGCGCCGAAACATGTTCACGGCGCCCATCGTGAAGGACCTCATCGCGGAGCTGCGTGAGGCCCGCGGAGAGCGCGCCGCCGTGGTGGCGTGGCTGCGGAAAGAAGCGGTCTCGCACCGTCGCGATGGATTTCCGATAGCTGCCTACACCATGCAAG
>Ga0129333_10002850_pt1 | contig 16183 bp, 14 predicted proteins | sample CPB6_08_DNA_FD_94474 | JGI IMG/M metagenome (GOLD analysis project Ga0129333, IMG submission 94474) | Freshwater to marine salinity gradient microbial communities from Chesapeake Bay, USA - CPBay_Sum_0.6_0.8_DNA | ecosystem: Environmental > Aquatic > Marine > Coastal | place: USA: Chesapeake...
CCAAACATTTTTTGTTTTGGGATCAAGAGCCACTGCACAAAACCACAGAATCCACACTGGCCGATTTTTGCAAATATTATTTTGGACAACGTCATTTGATAACCAGCGAACGTGATAGTGAAGCAGTGCGTGATGCTTGTGCTACTTATGGATTCCAATCACATTATTATTTCTTCCACGGTTGGGCTGCCCTAGATTGGTTCCGGGGCTATGACCGCACATTCCTAATTACACCTCCAGAACAGCGAACTATCACACATACCATGCTCATGCCCAACCGGATCATAGCAGGACAGCGACAACATCGTTTAGTCTTATTCTATAATTTTTTAAAAAAATATTTAAACTTCGAGAACTGTCTAATCAGTTTTCCTTCCGTTTGCCCTGAAGAAAACCTGTCTGTAGAGGCCGCTGTCCAGCCTTTGCTGAACATCTATCCTGATATCGCGCAAGTGTTTCAGGATAAAGGCGATATGTTGCCTTTACAGTTTGCAAATGAAACTGACCACCCAATGCGTAGCTGTTGGCTAGATTTATTTGATGAAGGTTCCCGAAGTCTGCTGTATCTAGTAACTGAAACCCTAGCACAAGGACAGAGACTACATCTTACCGAAAAAACATTCAAACCCATCTGCATGCGCATGCCTTTTGTGTTGGCCAGTACCCGCGGCGCACTACGCTATCTGCGCAGTTACGGATTCCGTACTTTTGCTCATGTGTGGGACGAGAGCTATGACGATGAACCCAATGACATACTGCGCATGGAACAGATAGCCAGTTTAATCGTGAGTCTGGACCAGTTGCCACAGCCTGCCAAACAAGAACTGTTTTGGGAATGTTTGGAAACTGTGGAACATAACTATCGCCATTTTTATAGTGGCACGTTTGAGCGCATACTATGGCAAGAACTCACCGACATGATGGAGGGCATGGGTGTTTAATTTTGTGTTTGATCGAAAAATCCTGGGACGACCATATCCCAACTTGGCCACGCTCACAGATGCTACCAATGGATATCATGATCTAGGCAACACCTTTCCTTGGATAGCACCCTGCAGGATCATGCTATATGCCCGAGATCATAACTATCGCGTGAATGTGAGTTATATCACTGATCCCATACCTGAACGGGCGTTGTATCCAGTGGGTCTAGCTTTTTTTGATTTCAAAATCGATTACTTTGCCATGATGAGTGATCGTGTTCGAGAATTGTTGCGCTCAAGACACATGCGTGTGATGTTTTACTATCACGAAGGCGACAATCCTGCACACGAACGCACACGATTGAATGATCTGTGTGTGGGACATGAACTGCCCACGGACTGCTACATTTTTGTGAGTGGCAATACCATAGCAGATGCCATACCTGGATTCATATATTTTCCTGATCATGAGTTATTCTACTGGCGCATGAGCGTGGAAAAAGATCGACAAATCATGCCCGGATGTATCGCCCATAGTGGTTTGCGTGGCAGTGAGTTTACCCTGCTGAGCCGTGTACACAAATGGTGGAGAGCCTCCATAGTCACTCATCTGCGAGCACGAGGAATCCTAGATCGCAGTCGTTGGAGTTATGGTATGACCATGATCGATGATCAGTACAAAGACAATCCCATAGAGCTTTGCCAGTTCGAAAATCTTGAACAGCAAATAGCAGAGTTCCTGGTCAACGCACCCTATACCTGTGACGATCAAACCACAGAACAACACAATCAACACTGGCAGTTAGTACGCGAGCACTATGAGGAAAGTTATTGTCATCTAGTGTTGGAAACATTGTATGACGCAGATGGCAGTCAGGGCACGTTTCTCACTGAGAAAACATTCAAGCCCATAAGACACGCACAACCTTTTGTGCTGTTTGCACCACCTGGTAGCTTGGCATTATTGCGCAGTTTGGGTTATCATACCTTTGATCATGTCATAGACAATCACTATGATCGCATCACGGATAACACAGATAGATTCCGTGCTACAGTAGGAGCTATCGAGAAGTTGCGATCACAAGACATGCATGCATGGTATCAAAGCCTGCTGGATGATATCAGATATAATCAGGAATATTTCCGTGCCACCAAGTGGCACAGGCTGGATGATCTAGCTACACACATTGATATCATATAGCTGTTCAAAACGCTGTGCATCTTGAATATTGTTGACCATGGGTTCACCGCGTATGTTGAGGCTGGTGTTAAGCAGCATAGGACAACCTGTCCACACATACCATTTCTCTAACAGCTCTCTCAGGCCTGATCCTGAATCCTGGTTCACTGTCTGCACCCTGCTAGTGCCATCTACATGCACTATGGCGGGATACAGTTCAGGAGCACGACATTGGGCCACGGTCTGCATATAAGGACTCTGGCTCCACCTCGGTGGCATCACAAAGTATTCGTCGGCCAGTTCTGCTAAAATAGCAGGAGCAAAAGGTCTGAAGCTCTGTCGTTGCTTGAGTTGATTCATGCGCTGTTGCATGTCCAGGCCACGTGGATCTGCCAGGAGACTGCGATTACCTAAGGCTCGAGGTCCGAATTCCGCTCGTCCGCTAGCCACACCAACAACCCTGTCACTAAGAAGATGATCCAATAGTTGGTTAGTAGGATAAGCACCAGGAATATTATGACCCAGATAAGGATCACGCCAATCCAAAGGGCCGCCCATGGCAAGTGCAGCACTGCCAAGACTATTGCCAGCATCACCAGGGCAAGGCATAATCCAAATACGATCAAAGTAATCTCCCAGACTCCTATTGGCCACACAGTTCAAGGCCACTCCACCACCGTATACCAAGTTCTCGCTCCAGCCCAAATCCCTGGCGCGGCACATCACATTATATATGAGATTTTCTGCTAGTTTTTGTGCGCCGGCTGCTATCATCTCATCTGAGAAACTGGCACTGCTGAAAGGTCCCAACCAGTCTGCGGGCAGTCCTGTGTGCAAGTTTTCCTGGAACGTGATCTCATTCTCATTGTTAACCAGATACTGTTTCATGAGATAGGTCATGTTAGGTGGTGAGCTCAGTGCAGCCATGCCCATGGTGATGTATTCTTCATCCATGGGCCGGAGTCCTAATCTAGCTGTGACAGCACTGTAGAACAGTCCTATGCTGTGGGGATAGTGTTGGCTCCAAAGTTTCCGATAGTGGGCACGACCATCACGATATTCCGCACCCCATATGGTTGTGGTGTCCCACTCTCCAATGGCATCTATCACAACCACGGTGGCACGGTCAAAGGGTGATGTCTGGAATCCAGCAGCGGCATGGCACAGGTGATGGCTGTAACTTTTGACAGGTGTGCTACGAGCAGGCAAATCACAATGTGGGCGTAACTGTTGCTCCAATATCCGGCGAGCACTGAGCTGATTCCATTGCACGCCTTCGCCCGAATACCAACGGCGCAGTTGTTTGAGCCATGGACGCTCATAGTATGCAATTACATCTATATCATGACCGTTGAGTTCTTGTATCAATCCTGCACTAATGTTGGCATCGCTTTTGACTCTGCTGTAGCGTTCGCTGTGACCAGCAAACAGGATGCGGCCAGCACTGTCTACCAGGCTCACGGCTGCGTCATGGAACCCCGCTGCTACTCCTAGATATTTTTTCAACTTCATTTATAGATGAATGGATCGCGTTTGCGCAGCTCTCGCAGTTTGCGGCGGTAGCGTATCTCCAAACGTATCCTGTAATATAGATTCCTAATCCAGTTCATGGGGTCTTCCTTTGGTATTGATAACCTGGTCGTAACCGATCAATTTGCTGTTGTTGATAATCTGGATCTGTCCAACAATAGTCAAACGTCTGGCTCACATCGCCTGCTTCTATGCGATATATATCCAGGTGTTGTCCCAAGATATCCCATATGGATTGGCTGTTGTTAGTGCCAAAACTCTCCACGAGCTGCACCTGTCCCAAGCGCAAGTATCCAAGACTCAACTCAGGATCCTGGGGATCAAATCCTGATTTGATCAACCACTTACGGAACGCTTGTTGCTCAGCATCGTGCCAAGGATGACCTTGACCATATACCACATCGTTGCCCCATTCTATATCAAATTCGCCTGAATAATATTGCAAATGAGTTATGGCCTGGCACACTGTTTCAGACAGCTCAGGAGCACCTTCATCTCGGAACACCTCAAACAAGGTCTTGCCTATCTGTGTCCAATGCATGTATACACCACCCAACACACGATCATATCCATTGAGCAAGAATTCTTGTCGGTGTATGGGCTTGAGATCATGTCTTTCTGCGCCCAACCATGTGGTAATCTGGCTAGGTCGTACCCAAAAAGGATCTGTCACAGCTTTGCGTTGGCTCAATATCAAAGTTTCCATCTCATGGCAGATGTTGTTGAGCTGTCTTATAGCATACTTGGCTGCTATACCTGCACGGTGGTACCATGGACTCAAATTTTCCACGGTGCCTTGCAAACATTCAAAATGATTGTGCAAACGATTCAGCACTTCATGATTGGGGCCATTGGGGGCATAATCCGTGGCACGCACTGAATCTGGCGTGAAATGTTCATCCATATGATAATCATCGAACTCTGTATTGATCGTGGCCACCGCCTGATTGAGTTGGCTGCACAAGTAAGGTAAGTCACGTGCTGTGTTTGGGAACCCCATAAAGCAGTAGTTCTTTTCCAGCATGCGACCAGACCGTAGCAGATCCTGCAAGGCGCTATACCAGTCCCGGGCCATTGGCGTGTCAAACACCTGGATGTCATAGTCAATCATGTGCTGCTTGCGCAGGGGATTTCTGAGAACTACCCGTACCTTAGATGGCATGCCACCACCTTGACACTGCTGGGCGACGGCTCACTATGTCATCCATGATGATTCCCTGAGGTCTGATGCTTTCCAGTCGAAGCATCCTGGCTTTACCACGCTGTAGTGCCACTTGATATTGATCAGGCCACTGTTCTTCAAAGGTAGGACGTTGTTTCAATTGTGTCAACACATCATGCATGGCTCCTGAGGTAGCAGGTAGTAGTTCATCAATCCAAGGTTCCAGTATACTGCGTGGCAATGCCAATGGGCTCATGATGATGTCAGGACTGAAGCTGAATATGACTTTGGCCAGGATACCAACTCCCAGGTCCTGGCCTAATTTGTGTATGTTCTTTACTTCAAACATGCCTGGCAAAGTCAAGGTGAAATCCAGTCTCATCTGCCTAGGATGTCTGGCGTGTGCAAGTCCTTGGCGGAAATTGTCAAGCCAGCTGGTGTAATGTAATCCTGTACGGATGTATTCTCCAATGGGACCGGTTCCATCGATGCTGGCGCATATTTGCCAATCTCGCACGTGATCCAATATATCGCTAAACAGATTGGTATCTGCATAATGAACACGGCTGAGATTAGTATTATATCTAGCGTAGACACGATGACCATCTCCTAGTTCTATGATGCGCTTCATATAGCGCCAATGTTGTTCATACATCAAGGGCTCACCACCCACCCAATATATTTCCTCAACACGATGCTGTTCTACTGCTTGAGAGAACTCTTGTTCAATCTCGGTGTCTTGGAAGCGAGTTATTTGTTTTTTGATTTCTGGTTTCATCCAGTTGTTCTTGGGGTTGGTCCAATCTATCATGTCATGCTGCCGTTGCTCGGTTTCCCAGGCGCTGCTGAGCATGTCGCCACAGGTACGGCATTTGAAGTTGCAGAGATTTGAGAATCTATAATCCCAGCTCACAGGCTGCATAGTGGTATGTCCTGTGGCATCGGTGGCAGCCATGGCCTCATCATATTTGTGATCAAACAGCCTATTAAAATAACTGCGATATACGTCAGTGTTCAATAGTTGATCATTGCATACTTCGCACTCGTTTAAAACTTCTCCCGACATCATGCGTCTGCGCACCGACTTCATGTGTTCAGAGTTCCAGTGCTGTTCTAGTGTGATAGGAATGTATTGGCCAGTGCCCGTCGCAGTGTCAATATACTGAGCAAAGTTTTGTGCTGGTTCACGACTGGCACAACACATACGTCGTTCAGTCTGTGGACTTAGATATGTGTGCGTCCATGGAGCCATACACAGTGTTTTGGGTTTCAATGTTGTATCCTTTGTCCGGCCTGTTCAAACACTTTGACTAATTTGGCATAATCCGGGTGCCGAGTATCATAGATATTACGGGCATCAAATTCCGCTTGGTCCCAGGTACCCCAATTCCACATCTTCTGCCAGTTGATACGAGATATACCCAAGTCGCCGCATAGTTCTACAAACTGTGGTATTTCTTGATAGTTGTCTAGTTGTACCACAAAATCAGCGGTGATCCTATCTGCCCCTAACACCTGCCGAGCATGTATCACATTGTGAATAAGATTGCTCCAGACTCCGTTGGTGCGCACACGTTTATAGGTTTCAGCAGTGGCAGCATCAAAACTGATTCGAAGTTCTTGTACATAGGGTTTCAAACGTGTGAGGATATCGCTTTTGCTTTTGAGATAACTGCCATTGGTTTGTATCACATTGGTGATATTTGTACGGCCCGAAGCAATGATGTATTCTAATAGTTCTAGGTATGCCCTGCTGATAAACGGTTCACCACCCGCCCAACGTATGCTCACAGGCTGTGTGCCGATGCGATCAATGACCTGATGTTTGATACGTTCCACTATGCGATCATTTATGGGAGCGAATGTAGGATCTGTGTTCCAGTTTATGACTTCTGTGCGACAGCTGGCACATTGATAATTGCAGGTATAGTCAAAATCAAATACGAGATTGCGTGGAATCTCTTGCACATATAGATTGATTTCATCACCCACTGGTAAAGCATGGGTGCCAATGGTTTGGTCGGTATTGTATGTGGTTGGATCTATGCTGCCAAAAAAACTACAGATACGATTGTTGCAATAATAGTATCTACCTGTGAGTATCTCCTGGCGAATGCTCATAGCCATGTCGGAATTCAATATATGGAATACATCCTCAGTTTCCAACAGATTGCCCACAAACTTGGGTATCCAGCTGGGGCTACTACAAATAAACACATCGCCACGACTGTTCACTCCCATGGTATTCCAAGGTACACGGCAGTGATCATGCGCTCGTAATCGTTTGTCATAAAACTGTTGCCCTTGGCGCTGTTGATTGGCTTGAGCTATATCGCCCGGCTGTGTGAGTTCACTATGAGTTTGGCGCATCATGGCCACAAACTCATCTACCTCTGCCTGTATGTCACCTTGACCTCGGGCACCTGCGATCAAGTCCTGATAACCTGGCCAGTCGGGCCCTGCGAATATGTCGTAGCTGCGACGGCTGATGATTTGTTTAAGGTCGCTCATATCCGATCAATTCTGCAAATTCAGGCAGTACCTGGCTGATATCTTGATCGCGCCGCTGATCAAGTCTAAGTATTTCGCTGCGTAGTTTAGAACCATCGCTGGGTTCACCTTGTTCCATGAAATCGATTATGCGATCAAACTCTTGCCGATACTGTCCGGGTATCTGTGTTCGCCAAAGATGATCAGCTATCACTTGCTTGGCCGTGACTGGCAAGCTAGCTATGCTAAGATATCTAGCTTCATGTAGCATGTTCCAATATACAAAATCAAAATCTTGACTGGCTATCCACCAAGCCAACTGATCGATATAACGCACATTGAACACATTCACAGTAGAACAGCATTGTAACTGAATGTTAGAATGTTGGGCACGCAAGTGTTTGAACCGCTGGATGTTGAGTTCTACTTCCGCCCAGCTGGCATTGGCTCTTTGATATTCAAATCTCGGTCCGAGATCATCTATGCTGAATGCTATCTCCACAGTGCGGAAGTGTCGCCAGATATCAATGGCCAGTTCAGGATACTGTGTGCCATTGGTATTGTAATGTATTTCTATGTTCGGAGCAAGACCTCGGTCCACCAGGCGTTGCAAGAAATCAAAATGCTCCTGGATCATGAAAGGTTCGCCACCGGTGAATTCCAGGTAGCGTATCTGATCTGATATGCCTGCAATCTCTTCCCAAAACTGCTGATTGTCCCGAGGCCAGCTGCCATTCCTCAACATCTGATAATGATAGGTATGTTTGGGATCCTCACCTGGTCTCACGAACCGTACTTCTTCTGTGGCAAAAGTACTGGAGCTCCATGATCCACAGATGCGGCATTTGAGATTGCAGATATTGCCCAGTTTGAGATCCAAGAACATCAAGGGTTTGGCATCTTGGGTCCAGGGTTGATCGGGCAGCATGTGCCGGAGACGTTCTAAGGTGTGCATACGTTTGCTGGTGCGGCCAGCATCTTCCTCATTCCAGCACTTGCGACAAGTTTCAGGACGTTGACCAGCCAAGAAAGCAGTACGCAGCTCACGCATGTGCTTACTGCTTTGTATGCCTTTGAAGTTGGCGGTTTTCAAATCAAACTTGCGCCCTGAATCATCCTCTATCTCCTCTTCGGCCAGGCAACAAGGACGCACAGTGCCCACAGGGCTGGTCTCAAGACTGACCCAAGGCAGCACACAAAATCGATCATGTGGTATGTTCATAGCAAATCTATTAACTCCGGAATCACAGATAAAATATCTTCGTTCCTGACTCGATCTAGTTGTTTGATGCTTTTCCAAAATTTCAAGATCAATGCGGTATTGTCTGTGGCCATCATGAATTTGATAGCACTTTCAAATCCCACTGTGGCACGTTGTAAAGGATCCAATGGACGGAGCCAGGCCAGATGTTCTTGATACTTGTGTTGAATTTTTTGTTTGTATGCTGCGGGAGCGATATCTATCCTGTACTGCACTCCATCTTGGAGAATGTTGACATTGAGATCTTGTGGTTTAATAAATCCACGGTCGACCCAGTCACGGTGGAAATCCGGAAGATGCAATGCATTCATGATGCTCAATGTGGGGCTGATATAAAAATCAACTTCCGGACATATTCTCAACATGTTTTCGCGATTTCGTTCAATTTGATCCCAGGCGGTGCCTTTGCGTATATATTCAGCACGTGGACCCATAGCATCCAGACTCGCGCCTACAGCGACATTTTTGAACTTCTTCCAATAGTCAAATACCAAACGATCCTTTAAACGTACTTCTGTGAAGTTGGTGTTGTAAATCAACCTAACATCATAGCGTCCACGACGATCTAGCTCATCAAGTATGTTGTAGTGTTCTTCCATCAACAATGGTTCGCCACCAGCAAAATAGATTTTTTCTACATGATCAAGATGTGGGATCAATTGTTGCCACATGTCATCTTTGTTGCGACCTGCGATGTTCAACACCTGATTGTTCTTAGCCCATTCTGGACCAGCCAGTCTGACTTGATCTTGGTACCATTGGCTGCTGAATGTTGGACCACAGGTTCTACAGCTGAGATTACACAAGTTTGAAAACCGTATATCCCAATAAATCATTTCGAAACGTTCTAATGTTCCGTCTGGTGCTGTGGGTTGGATGCGATGGATCTGGTGACCAAAATGTTTGTTTGCACTCTTGCGCCCACTGAAGAATCCCGACTTTTCTTGTTCATAGCAGCGATCACATGCAGGATTGCAGTGTTCTGACAGCATGTCGATGCGTAGTTTCTTTTGTAGTGGACTATTCCATATTTCTTCAAGGGTATTTGTTCGAGCATTTCCCACAGGAGTTGTTTTCCACTCAGCATGACAGCATGGATGTACTTCGCCCGTGGGATATGCATGCAGATGTATCCAAGGATACATGCAAAAAGTTTTGGATTCCTCTAGTAGAAATCGTTCGCGTTCAGTCAGCTGTGTGGGAATTAGTAGATCGGTTGAATTATATTTGTATTGACTCATACCATTCCTTTAGGCGTGGGAAAGTCGCGACAAAATCTTTACCACGACGCTGATCATACTGCATATAAAACTGTCGGAAGTCATTGCGCAGTTTGGGCATTTCAAATGCCTCGCTGTGTGGCGTATCCACTGTGTCAAGATAATCAATCAGTCGCTGCACATGACGCAGTTCATGTTCATGCAAAAACTCGTTGGATTCATTCTGCGCATACCAAACCTGCAATCGGCCACGATATTCTGCCTTGATTTCCTCAGGCAATACCAAAGGTGATTGGAAACTGGGAAAGCGCAGTATGTTCAAAGTGAAACTCACAGCTTGCCGGCCATACAAGGCCTTGAGAGCTACCAAGTGATCCAAAAACTTGTTCAGACTGTCCAAGCACAAGGCGTTGATAGTACACATCACGTGCAAGGCTTTGATGGCTCCAGATTCAATCAAGGTCTGCACATTATCATACCAATGATGATAGTTCAAACCATCTCGTATGTATTCGGCTTGTGCCCATGTGGCTTCACAGCTGGTGTATACTTCCACATGAGGAAGTGAACGTATGGCTTCAACAAACTCAGATAGCCTAGTTTCATCGTACCCCAAGTTTGAATTGATAGCTAGTCGTGTATTTGAGCGGCCTTGATTTTCTTTGAACCAGTCAATCAGCTGCCAGGTGTAACCTGACATCAAAGGCTCACCGCCGGTTATTCTAAGTTCTTGAAGTGTTCTATGGAGGTCTGATTCCCACCACCTGAAGAACGCTTCCACGTATGGATTAGTCTCACCGAATTTATAAAGTTGACTGTGATCATGAGGGTGAGTAAAATGGTTCCTACCATCGCTAACCAATCCGTTATAGGGTCCGTTTGTGCGGATATCGCGGACCCAAGTGGAACTAAAAGCAGGATTACAATAAGAGCAAGCGAATTGGCAAGTACGATCAAAACTGATTTCAAGAGTGCGGAGATTGACATCCGCTGAGTTGGGGGTGTTGAATGCTTCATCAAGGGCCTCTATGGGATATATCTTGCTCTTGTACACGCGATCACTCACTGCATCTGTGTGCATGTCTTCGATCTTCCAACAGTATTCGCATCCACTGGGACGTTCACCCATTTTCATCTGTGTACGGTCCGCTTTCTTTTCCATGGTGTTATGCAGCGCACTGGGGTTGTGACCGATTTCATTTATGTTGATAGCATGTGCTGGCGGGTGATGGCAGCTGGTGGTCTGACCTGATCCTAACCATATGGTAGCATTGTACCATTTGGCCGCACAGAAGCTGGCACTCTTGGGGTCAAGCACTTGCTTGCGAAACTCTAAGTCATCCATTGATGTTGTTGTAGGAAGTTGAAAAATCTTTGTGGAAATTCAGCACGCACTTGAATGCGCATCTCGGCAAGATGTTGTTGATTGTATTTACACACTGGTCTAGCTGCTTCAAGGAAAGCGGGAAGATCGCTCTCACACAGATCTTGTGTCACTTTGGCTATACGACTCATACGTTCTTGATCATTGTCTATACTATCAAAACTCTCGTCTATTATACTAGAAAATGTTTGAAATCCCAAGTTTTTCATGTCCTTGTAGTAGCCACGATTGGCTGCACAGATCCAAGGATGACCCATAGCTATAGGTTTCCATATCTTTTCAGTACGGAAACTGTAGGGATATTTGAACACTGTTTCTGTGACCATACTGAAATAGGTATCTACATATGGTCGTGCATAAAGATATATCTCTCCCCATTCTCGATTGAACAAATCATATTTGGCAAATGACTGTGACGATGTTCCTATCTGATCTCGATATCTTGGTACTTCATATTCCGGAGGTAGATAATGCACCTCTCTAGGTCGTAACAATAAGTCTTGATTGTTGTGAATAAGACTGAATTTGCTAAACGGATTAGGTGTAGAATCAAGATAAGTCCATAGTGCTTGATCCAATATACCATAGAGATTAAAATACTCTATTAGATATCTGCGGTGCGCTCTTAGACGACCATTGAGAAATAAAAACTTGTAGGGTTTTTGTGTCTTGTGGAATATGCTCTCACCATTCTGTATTTCTTTAAGATTTTCTTCGTAATCCAATATCTTTGGCAAGAAACTATCATATTGTAAGCAGGGCCATTCTGAATCCATGTCTCCGCCCCCTATCAACAACATTTGACCATTCTTGACAAGATCGGCGCAGTGATGTATGCTTTCACAGTGCCATTTTAATGTTTCAGATCCTTCGGCAGGATTGCTGAGTATGACCCTTATCGTGTTAGATTTCACCCATTGTGTTATTTGGTCACGATGAGCATTAAATTCAGAGCGTCCTATAAGATAGATAGCTCCGGGTATCAGTGTGTGCTTGTTGAGATCATAAAACTCACCATCGCTCCAAGGCTGGAGTTGATCGTAAACCTCGCAAAAAGTATCCAACACAAGTTTATGATTGCCTAGCATAATACTCACATTCTGACCACCAGCTTGACATTTCTGGAAAAGTTTCAAGGAAGTTGGTGCCACGTCGACTATCATGCTCTCTGAAGAATCTATAAAAGTCAGCCTTGTTGCGCTGTATATATTGTGGATCTAGATTTTGACCTTCGCGCATCCAAGCTATATCTCGGTCAAGCCGAGCTATCTCATAGTCTTTGAAACCTTGAAATCGTGTTTCTGGTGTTTCTGTCCACCGGATCATCCAGGCCCAGATTTCTTCTAGTTTGTCCACATACATTTCCGGAAGTAGCTGTATGCTCTGCCACGTGGGTGTTTTCAACAAGGGTGTATCAAACCATACACGCTGATAGGTTTGGCTATACATCTGTCTCAGTCCCAATATAGCAGCAAACAAAGATCCCATAGTGGTAACCGACAAGTTGTTTACCGTCATGATGAATGTGATAGAGTTACGACCAGGTATCTGTGTCAGGAACTGATTCACACGATCCCATAACAGGTTGAAATCCAGACCATGACGTATGTACTCAGCTTGTGGTCCTATGGTATCCAAGCTCACAAACTGCATGAAATGCTCGATGTTTTCGCCATCACACAAGCGTTTCACGTAGTCAAGATATCTTTGCCAGCTTCGTTCATCCACACTAAAGTTGCTGGTCACATTGAGATGTAGGTCAGGTTTGGGATTGGCTAGCACATGATCAAACACTCTATAGGTGTTGCGATCCAGCAAAGGCTCGCCACCAGTCATGCGAAAATGTTTGAGTTGGGGGTACAGTTCGGGCCACCACTGCCAAAATGCTTCCACATAAGGATTATGTTCACGGTTTGGGATCACACGACGATCGCCAGTGAAATGATCAGGATGATTGTGTGGTGTGCTGGTAGGATAAGCACCGTGATGGGCTATCTCTTCGGCCCATGAACTGGAGAACTGTGGACTGCAATAAGAACAGCGCAAGTTACAGGCCGAGTTGAAGTTGACTTCTACATAGCTGGGTATCACATCCTCTGTGCCGGTACTGCTTCGGATACGGTCAAGATGTTGTGCTGCCCAAGGTTCTCCTGAGCGATAATGACGATCGCTTAATTTACCTGCGTCTTCCATGACCCAGCAATAACTACATTCTGAGGGGCGTTGACCTGTCAGCATGAGTTGTCGTTGCTGTTTCTTGTGATCTGTGTTGTGCAATGCGCTGGCACTGCGACTGATGCTTTCCACAGGTATGCGATGCAAGGATGGATGATAACAGCTATTGTTCATGCCTGTGGTCAGGTGCAAGCTGACCTGTTGCCATTTGGCCAGACACAGGGCAGGTCCCAACTCTTGTGCCATGCTTTCTGCGCTGTGTAAAAACTTGCTTTTGAAGTCTATGTTGACTTCATCTCCTTTATTATTCATTTAATTGATTCTGTAAGTAGTTAAACAATACATGCATTCCTTCGGCATTGAGATGCCCATCTGGCAAACGATGCCGAGGTCCGATATATGGATACAATAATTTGTTTGAGGTTGATCTGAGTTCCCACGAAAATGATAGCACGGTTTTGTTTTGCCTAATTAAAAAACTTATCAAACCATCTATCAACATATCACTGAATTGCTCACTCCAAGGAGGTGCAAAAACCGTATAGAAATATTTGTGTACTTCGGTAGAGGCGAGATCTAATTCTTGAGGTTCTAGTCCAAGACCTTTGCCATGGAAGCCAGAATAAAAATTTATGTTCTGATCTTGGTATCCTAATCCAAACCTTGACGAGTAGGTGAATCCCAACACAAAAACATCATAATCACTATAATGATTGTATGTGTCTACAGCGATAGCTGCATTGCTTTTGGCCGGTCGAGATTGATCATAAACCCTATAACCGCCGATGTCTCGAAACAGTGACCCAAGAGATTCTCTGCGTTCTAGTCCTTTTCCATAAGTCATACTACATCCATCAAGATAGAGTTTTCTAGTCATCACCATCCTTCTTGTCGTCTTATAACATCTATCTCGCGTGTCATCACTCCCAAATTGTGCCAGTTGGACTTGTAATGTTGCTTGAAGAAGGCGCTTTCACTTTCCTCAAGCCTGTTGATAGGAAGATCCAACTGCGTCACAAGGTCTTCGGCCACGCGGCCTGCCAATATTTCTGGATTGCTATCCTTGACCGTGTCCCATAACCCACTCAATGCGTCCCAGTCTTGTACCTGGCGATAGTCCCAAGCAGTGAGCATGGTCATGTATGTGCCCATGCGGGAACCAGCTATGGCCCATATTCCATTGTCTACATCGCGTCCCACATTGTGCCATATAGTAAGATGATCCAAATTGCGTTGATGCACACTGGTGCGAAACTGATTGAGATTGGGTCTCGCACCACGCACCAGGCACATCTTTACTCCTTCACGGAATCCTGCTCGCCAGGCCTGGAAAGCAGATGCATTGGGATATGTGGTTGAATAACAGTCATGCATGGCCCAGTAATTGGGTTCAAAACAAAACTCTATTTGGCTTTCTTCGCGACCATCTGTGTTTTCGTGGGTGCGCATGTTTCTCACGAACTCACGTGTCCATGAACTCAATCCACCATTGCCATACATGAGACCATTGACATGATTGCGGGCACGCCAACGATATACCGCACCTTCCCACACTGGATCAGCAAACTGCAAAGTGAGATTGAAGAATTTCTCACTGGGCATGTTGTCGCCATCAATCAATATGAATCGTTCTGTGTTACTGGCTTCGGCCGCAGCTTTGTGCGCAGAATCGCTACCACGTACACCATCTACACGACGTGCCCAGGGCACCATGTTCTGTATGCGGACCCAAAATTCTTCGCGCTGGGGTTCATCATAACTGAGATATATGCAGTCTAAATCTGCTATGTCAACTTGTTTCATGTGTTTTTCTTTTCCAATGCTGTGCTTGACCCTGTGTTATCACTGTGACATCTCTGGAGTCGCATGGTGTGCCAGTATCGCTGGGTACCAATTTTATCACATTCACACGCGGTGGGATAGGCACTAACCGTCCAGCAATCACACGCACATTGTGGCTGGATATGGCAAACTCCATGGGTGTTACGTCAATGTAGTTACCTGGTAGATCCTCCTGGCTGTAGCATACGGGTTTGCCATCAAGATCGTAATATAGCCTGTAATACACAGGTCTTGGAGGTTCGGGCTTCCAGGCTCGTATGGCTGCCCAAAAATTTTCTGTGGTTTCATTCATGGCACCAATCCTTGATATGATAATGGAACATGCCCCATTGGACCACGGTTTGAATTCGCACCGGATCACGTTCCCAGATCAATTCTTTTGTCCAATCTTGGCCTTGAGTGCCGATGATATGGCGCTTCATATGCACTATAGTAGGTCCATATCCAGGAGGTAGTGTGACCAATTCTCGTCCTATTATTTCAGCAGCCATGGCATACACGAAATCTGTACTTGGCACGGCATCAGCAAACTTGACAACACGTTGAAACTGATCCCAGTGTTGAAAAATGTCGCGTACTAATTCAAAAAATTCTTGTGCAGTATGACTCAAGCGCCAGTAAGTGATTGCGTTGTACACATCAGGCAGATGATTCTCATCTATGAACTTGCGATAATTCCTGCTGGTACTGATGTTGTCGTAGTAATCTCTACACCCTTGGCTGATAACCACGTCACGATGTTCAAACATACGCCACCAGTGATCAAACTCACTGGTCAGGATCATGTCTGCCTCCAACTTGATGGTTTCGCGATAAGGACTGGCTTGGAACACCTGCCAATCATTGGCGTAGCCGCCTTGATCACCATGTGGCAAAGTTATCACATGATCAAAGATAGACAAATCTACATGTTCATTGGTCAGCAGGCTCACACTAGCTGTGGGATGAAAACGCCTGATGCTTTGCGCCAAGGCTATTGCGCAGCGTATATAGCTGATCTCCGGTGTGTTTACTGC
>Ga0129333_10002851_pt1 | contig 16178 bp, 15 predicted proteins | sample CPB6_08_DNA_FD_94474 | JGI IMG/M metagenome (GOLD analysis project Ga0129333, IMG submission 94474) | Freshwater to marine salinity gradient microbial communities from Chesapeake Bay, USA - CPBay_Sum_0.6_0.8_DNA | ecosystem: Environmental > Aquatic > Marine > Coastal | place: USA: Chesapeake...
CATGCACCAGGCTAACGCCAAGTTAGACCACGGGGTAGGCGAGCGACTCTACAAGCTGTACGACTTACAGCCCGACTTAGACGCTGTCATGCCCATGTCCATTCAGTGGATGGGCAACAGCTCGGTCGCAACTGTTCCGACCCTGCTGGACCGAGTGCTACACGAGCAGTACCAGGGTCACGAGGTGCGCCCGGGTGACGTGGCGCTGTTTGCCAGCGTGGGTGCTGGCATGAACATCAACGCGTTCGTCTACCGCTTCTAGTTCGGCTCAGGCCTCATTAATGCAAAAGGCGGCCCGAGAGAGCCGCCTTTTTTGTGCATCGACCAAGATTACCAGGCCTCGCTCTGTGCGAGTAGGGCCGCTAAGCGCTTCTCTACGTCCGTGAGCTGTTCGGCTACGACTCGGCGCTGGTCCTTCATGGTCTGCGTCGGTTCTGAACGAATGGAGTAGGAGCCCCAAACTGCGGAACTCAGTCGGTCGCGCAGACCCGGAAGCGTTTCAAATTCTTTGCTCGCGATGAGTTCGTCGCCGTCGAGCACCAACTTCAGGGCGCGCCATTCGGTGCGCGCTGTTGCAACCTGAGCCCTCAGGGTGCTCGGGTTCGCAGTCCCGTAGGCAACTAGTTTTTCAGCTCGTTCCAGGCGCGACACCACTTCGTCCATTTGGCGACCCACCTTGTCCATGCGACCTTGCAGCGCGTCGAGCTGCTTTTGAAGTGCGACGAGTTCTGAAGGCTTCTCCGCGGGGAGGCTTACGTTGGCTAAATGCTTCACGGCAAACGAACTCGGCTTAGTCAGCGTGTCCACCTTGGTGCCGTGAACCCCAACGAGCTGCATGCTGTAGGTGCCCTCTGGGGCGAGGTAAGATCCGCGTTCGGGAGCCGTTCCGCGGGCAAATTTGCCGTCCCAGGTCGTGCGCTTGAGCCCGTTGCTGTACTTGGCTTGAAGCACGCGTATCACGTCGCCCGCGCTGTTGCGGATCACCAATGCAAGGTAGGGCTTTACTTCGTCAGCCTCGGCCCGAATGGCTTCTTTGCTCGGGTAGCTTCCCGTGGCGGACTTCTTTTCGAGTTCCTCGCGCTGCTCTTTAAGCGTCTGAGGCGCGTTTTTCACCCAGTACGTGAACGTGGCGCCCACCTTGGGATTTTCGGCCATGTAGTAGCTGGCGCCGAGGAATCCCGCCCCGCCGTATCCCAGCGGAGATGCCTCGTGAAAGAGCAGCGCCGGCTTAATCGGTAGAATCAGCGCTTCGTTCTTCTTGATGTCGTTTTTGATTTCGCGCAGCGGACTGTAGTCGTCGAGCACATAAAATCCGCGCCCAAACGTGGCCAAGACCAAATCGTCTTCGCGCTGCTGAATTGCAATGTCCCGCACGGCAACGGTCGGCAGACCCTTCTTGAGCTCGGTCCAGGTCACGCCCGCGTCGGTGCTGGTGTACACCCCAAACTCAGTGCCCACAAAAAGCAGCGAGGGGTCCTTGTGGTCTTCGGCCAGCACGTAGCTCGAGCCGCGTTGCGGCAGTCCGGTGCTGAGGGTCTCCCAGGACTTTCCGCGGTTTTTGGTCACTAGCACGTAGGGCTTGAAGTCGCCGTTTTTGTGGTTGTTGAACACTACGTACAGCACATCTGCGGAGTGCTGCGACCATTTCACGTCATTCACAAAAGTCAGGTCGGGAATGCCCGGCAGCTTGTCCATGCGGGTCCAGTTGGCCCCTCCGTCACTGGAGAGGTGCAGAAGGCCGTCGTCGGTTCCCACCGCCAAAAGTCCCTTGACCTTGGGCGACTCGTGCAGGGCCGTGATGTTGCCGTACATCGAGGTGCTTTGCTTGTAGGCGATGGCGTCCAGTCCTTGAATTTTACCCATAACCGGCATCTGATGGCGGTCGAGCTGGCGTGACAAATCGCCCGAAATGGCGGTCCAGCTGTTGCCGCGGTCGGTGCTCTTGAACACCACATTGGCGGCGAAGTACAGCGTTTTGGCGTCGTGCGGACTGATCAGCAGCGGCGCGTCCCAGTTCCACCGCCAAGCCTTGCCGCCCGCCGGCTCAATGGGCTTGATGTTGACGCCTTCGCCCGATTTTTTGTCGAAGCGCTGAAGACCGCCGTACTGAGCCTGGGCGTAGACGATGTTGGGGTCGTTCGGGTCGACCTGGGACTCAAATCCGTCGCCCGTTTGCGTCACGTACCAGTCGCTGTTGACGATGCCGCGGTCGTTAATCGTACGGCTCGGTCCGCCCAGCGAAAAATTGTCTTGGGTGCCGCCGTAAATGCCATAAAACGGCAGGGCGTTGTCCACGGACACGCGGTAGAACTGGGTAATGGGCAAGTTGTCCTTGTAGTGCCAGGTAGCGGCGTGGTCCCAGGTTTCATAAATGCCTCCGTCGCAGCCCATTACAAGGTGCTTGGGATTGCTGGGGTCCTGCCAAAATGCGTGGTTGTCGACGTGCTTGTTTTTCTCACCCAAACGCTTGAACGTGGCCCCGCCGTCCTCGGACCACTGCGCGTAGGTATCCATGCTGTACACCACCTCGACGTCGTGCTTCGAAGCCATCAGCTCGACGTAGTAGTTGCCCGACGTGGCGTGGTCGCTGCGCTTGCTGTAGGACGCGCCGCGGTTGGTGCTGCGGTAGGTTCCGTGGCCCTCAATCATCAGGTAGTGCACGTCGGGGTTTACCGGAGAAATAGCCAAGCTCAGTCGGCCCTTGTCGCCTCCGGGAATTCCGCCTTTGACCTCGGACCAGGTTTCGCCGCCATCTTCAGACTTCCAGATGCCCGATTCGGGTCCGCCCGACACAAAGGTGTGCACGTGGCGTCGGCGCTGGTGGGCTGTGGCGAACAGCACGTTGGGGTTGCGCGGATCCAAGTGCACCTCGTTGAACCCCGTGTGGTCCGAAACGTGAAGGACCCGGCGCCAGGTTTTGCCGCCGTCGGTCGTCTTGTAAATTCCGCGCTCGCCGCCACTGCTCCACAGCGGGCCGTAGGCTGCGACCCACACCACATTGGCGTTTTTGGGATGCACGGCGATCATGCCGATGTGCTCCGAGGACTTGAGCCCCATGTTGGTCCAGCTCGCGCCGCCGTCTACGGACTTGTACACCCCGTCCCCGTAAGCTACCGAGCGCTGGTTGTTGTTCTCGCCGGTGCCGACCCAAACGGTGTGGGGGTTGCTGGGGTCCAGGGTAACGCAACCGATCGAATAGGAGCCCTGGTCGTCAAAAATGGGTTCAAACGTGACGCCGTGGTTGGTGGTTTTCCAAACTCCTCCCGACGCGGCGGCAACGTACCACTCGTCGGGTTGGGTCGGGTTCACGGCGAGGTCGGCCACTCGCCCGCTGGTGAGGGCCGGGCCTACGCTTCGGAACGCCAGGGCATCTAACTTCTGGGCCAGCAGGCTGGCGGGCAGGGCCGCGAGGGCCACAATCCAAATAATACGCTTCATGTTCCGAAAATACGCTACGGAACGCGAAGCGCCCTAGAACCGCACTTTATAGGTGGCGCTCAGCCGTTGGTTCAGGGTGTTCAGGGCCCAATCCTCGTGCGTTGCGGGGTTTTTAATGCTCCCGGTACGCGCCGTCACTTGGTAGGCCACGTCAAAGCCCCAGTCGCGTTCTTGATAGCCGGCCCCGAGGCCAAGCAACTGAAATGCGCTATGGTCGGCAAATTCGGTTCCAGATTCAGACCACTGGTAGCCGCCACGGAGCGTCCATTGTTCTGTGGCTCGGTATTCTCCGCCTATGCGGACTTGGTGGTGAGTTCGCAATTCAGAGGCCAATTCACGGCCCAGTTCGTAGTAATCTAGAGGTTCACTGATCACGGCGTTGACCGCTCCGGTATAGGTCCATACGGCGCAGATCGCTCCGCGCGAGGCCACGGTTTGGGCTGCGCCGACCTGAACTTGGGCGGGCAGTTGGTAACTAAACGTTTGCTCGTCGTACAGCTCAAAAGGTGTCAAATTGGACTCGGGATTAGTGGCGGTAGGTGTAATGCGGTTGCGGTAATCCCACTGGACCCGTGCCATAGTGCCCGGCTGCACCGCGGCACTCAAGCGAAGCGACGGAGTGGCTTGCAGCGCAACCCCAAGACGAACGGTCCACTGCCCCCAGCGGGTGCTGTCCACCACCATTTTTCGGTAGGATGCGGTTACCCCAGCGGGATTAAAACCTGATTCGTTGAGCGAAAGCCGTTCTTGGCTACGGCCGTCGCGTCGTTCGAGGCGAAGTCCTAGGGCGAACTTGTCCGTTTTTAGGGCCACGGGCAACGACCACGACGTGCGTTCGTACTCACGCATGAACCGTGTTTGCCGGAAGTTGGGCAACCCATCGGCATACGCCGTGTAGCTATTACCGCTTCCGACTTCGGTCAAGTAGCCCATGTAGGCCACATAGGCGTCGTATTTCCCCAGCTCCAATAATTGGGCTGGACTGAATCCATTGGACGCAGAAACCCATTGCGCGACGGCCGATTGACTCGGGTTTATCTCGGTTTGAATCCAGTAATTGGGGTACCAGGCGTCGCGCTGGTAGGCCAAGCCTAGTGACATGCGCGTTTGGGAGTTTATCCTCCACGAGCCCGCCAGATAGGCCTGCCCAAATCCTCCGCCTTGGCTTTTGAGGTCGCCCCAATCGTTGCGCAAATGCCCAGATAACTCCATTCCTCCAAATGTGGAACTGTTCATCAGCGCAGGGTTTTCGAGGCTGGAGCTGCCGTCGCCGCCGAGGGCTGCCAAGGCGCCCGCGGACCCGTTGTAGCGAGCGGTTCCGTAAAGCGGACTTTGCTGCATCCAAACCACCGAGGTGCTCTGCTGCGCCCATGCGGCGGTCGGTGCCCCGGCAATTAGGGCAAAGTAGACGAAGTTTTTCATGGCGTACATGGCTTAGGGCCGGCGGACGCTTGGGCTTCCGCCGCCGCGCGGTGCTGATGGAGCGGCGCTGGGGGTGCTGCGCGGGGCCGACGGGGCGGCGCTCGGTGTGCTACGGGGCGCACTCAGCTGGCTTGGACGCGCTTCAGACTCATTCGGTACTCGCGGGGGTCGCTGGACCTCGGGCTGACGGGATTGCGGCGCCTGAGGTGCGGTGCGGCTCGCGGGCGGATTGGGTCGCGTCGGCAGGGGTTCGGCGACGGTTCCAGGTTGGGTTCCGCGGGCGGGTCGGCTTGGGGCGGGCTCTGCGACACGTTCCGACGGGCTCAGGCCCGGCCTAGGTGCGTCGACGCTTCCCCCGCCGGGATTATTGATTACCACCGGCCGGCGGTAGGGCGTGGGGCTAGCGTTGATTTGCTGCCGGCGCAGGCCGTCGTCGGGGGTGGGATCGACCGTGCCGCCGCCTGAACCACTTCCGTTGCCTCCTCCTGGCTGCGACCAGCCGCCACCCGGACGATTCCAGCGGTATCCGCGCCGATACCCGTAGGGATATCCCCAGGGGCTCCCGTAGCCACCGTAGCCGTAGTAACCACAGTAGGCACCGTAGGGGTCCCACCCCCAAGGGGTGTTCCATCCGTAGCCTCCGTACCATGGGTCGTTCCATCCGTAGCCACCGTACCAAGGGTCATTCCAGAATCCGCCAAACCATGGATCATTCCAACCGTAGTGCCGATTCCAACCGTTCCATCGGTTAGGCATGTTCCAACCTCCGTAAAACGCATAAGGATCCTGGAGCATCCACGGTTGGCTCCAATGGTAGTAGTAGGTGGGGTAGTAAACGTAGCGGACTACGGTTCGGGTGCGGGTCGCGCGTTCAGCCCGGCCGTCTTGATCTTCTTGGGCGGCTTGGTCGTCGGCCCCTTCTTGGTAACCTTGTTGGTATCCCGATTCGTAGCCGTCGCGGTAGGCTTGGGAATTCGACCACGAATACGATCCGTCAAAATCCTCAAAGGCGGCCTGCGGGGTTCCGCACGAAGACAGCAAAAAGCCAAGAGGGGCAAGGAGTAGGAGGTAGCGCATCGGCCGTACTTTTGGGGTTCTTAGTAATGAACCCAAATTGCATACCAAAGTATGGCAAAGAACTTGACGCCTCGTGGCACCGACTACAGTAAATGGTACAACGAACTCGTAGTGCAGGCCGACCTGGCGGAAAATTCAGGTGTACGCGGATGCATGGTAATAAAGCCGCACGGCTACGCCATTTGGGAAGGAATGCAAGCCGAATTGGACCGGCGCTTCAAGGAAACGGGGCACGTAAACGCATATTTTCCGCTGTTCATTCCGAAGAGCTACTTCAGTAAGGAGGCTGATCACGTAGACGGCTTTGCGAAAGAGTGCGCCGTAGTAACTCACTACCGCCTTAAAACGGCCCCCGACGGCAAGGGCGTGGTGGTGGACGAAGACGCGAAGCTCGAAGAGGAACTCATCGTGCGTCCGACCTCAGAAACCATCATTTGGGACACCTACCGAGGGTGGGTACAGAGCTACCGCGACCTTCCGATTTTGGTCAACCAATGGGCCAATGTGGTGCGTTGGGAGATGCGCACGCGCTTGTTTTTGCGCACGGCGGAGTTTCTTTGGCAAGAGGGCCACACCGCCCATGCGACCCGCGAAGAGGCGATCGCCGAAGCGGAGCAAATGCTTGAAGTTTATGCTGAGTTTGCGGAAAATGTTCTCGCTATACCTGTTGTGAGGGGCGTCAAGACGCCGAACGAGCGCTTTGCGGGTGCGCTGGAGACCTACTGCATCGAGGCGCTGATGCAGGACGGAAAAGCGCTGCAAGCCGGCACCTCGCACTTTTTAGGACAGAACTTTGCCAAGGCGTTTGACGTGAAGTTTCAGGATCGCGATGGCGAAGTCAAGCACGTTTGGGCGACTTCGTGGGGCGTGTCGACGCGCTTGATGGGGGCCTTGGTCATGACGCACTCCGACGACAACGGACTGGTGCTTCCACCCAAATTGGCACCGATTCAGGTTGTGATTGTTCCGATTTACCGTGGAGAAGACGAGCTAGAGGCCATTTCAGTGGTGGCCAAGCAGCTGGCCGCCGACCTTCGGGCCCACGGAGTTCGCGTGAAGTACGACGACCGCGATACCTACAAACCGGGATGGAAGTTCAACGAGTACGAGCTTAAGGGCGTTCCGGTGCGCATCGCGATCGGACCTCGCGACTTAGCCAACGGCGTGGTTGAGCTCGCGCGGCGCGACACGCTTACCAAGGATTCCTTGCCTCTAGAGGGCCTCGCGGCCTCCATGCCGCAGCTCTTGGCCGAAATTCAGCAAGCCCTGTACGACCGTGCGCTGGCCCATCGGGAGGCCAACATGCACGTAGTGAACACATGGGGCGAGTTTGAAGCGGCCTTGGATGCGGGCGGATTTGTGTCCGCGCACTGGGACGGCACGCCCGAGACCGAGGAGCGCATCAAGGAGCGCACGAAGGCGACGATCCGGTGCATTCCGTTAAATAATACCCAGGAGGCGGGGGTTTGTGTGCTTACCGGCGCACCCTCGACACAACGGGTTCTTTTTGCACGCGCCTACTGATGAAAAAGCCTGAAGCCACTCCCGATTTGATTCTTCAAACGCTCGCTACGAAGTCGAGCAACAAGCAACTTGTGCACCGCCGCGTGCTTTCGGCATTTGCGGAATTGCGGCACGTGGTTCAGGCGGTTGCGGTAGAACTCAATAGCCAAATGGTCGGTATTGACCGGACGGTGGTGGTCGAGTTTGTCGATCGAGGGGAGTTCGAATTCGAGATCCGATTTTCGGGAGACTCGCTGGTTTTCCAAGTGCACACCAATGCGTTTTTACTGCCTTCAGGGCATCCGGTGCTCGCGTCTCCCTACGTGAAGTCCGACCCAAATAGAGCGTTTTTCGGCCTGATTCACGTGTATAATTTCCTGTCGGATTCGTTCCGCATGCGCCGACTTAACGACGTGGGGACCCTAGTAAGTCGGTTTTTTGTCAACGGATCGGGACACCACTTTGTAGAGGGGGTGGGGCCACTGAATTTGCCCCTCAAAGAGTCGGAAGTTTGCGCCGACGACCTCAGGGCTTGGCTGTACCGGTTAATGGTTACCGCGATGGACTTTGATTTGCAAGCGGCTCCGTTTGAAGCGATACAAGAAGTGTCAGTGCTGGCACTCGAAGGAATTCGTGAAGAATTAAGGCAGCGCACGGGCAAACGCTTGGGTTTCCGCCCCGGGGGCTGATCGAATTCTTTTCGGAGACTTGCTGCGGAACGGTAAATTTTATATCTTTGCGCTCCCAAAACATAGGGCCCGTTCGTCTAGCGGTTCAGGACATCTCCCTTTCACGGAGAAGATCACGGGTTCGAATCCCGTACGGGTCACAAACAACAAAAACTAGCTAACCATGGCTAACCACAAATCTGCGTTGAAGCGCATTCGCCAAATCCAAGCCAAGCGCGCTCACAACAAGTACTTCCACAAGTCGACCCGCAATGCGGTTCGCGCCCTTCGTGCCCTAACCGATGCAGCAGCAGCGGCTATCCAGCTTCCGCTGGTAGCTTCGATGCTCGATAAACTTGCTAAGCGCAACATCATCCACAAGAACAAGGCTTCGAACCTGAAGTCGAGTCTCACAAAGCACGTTAACAAATTAGCGTAACTCCGTTACGTTGAGATTGGTTGTTTGGAACCGCCCTGGGAGGGGCGGTTTTTTTGTTTTTCGGGGGTGCGGGTGCTGCGGATACTTCAAGCGTTTCAAGTAGCTGCTTGCGTTTAGGGACGACTTGCGGGAAGGATTAGGGGGAGGTTTGCGGAATGAACGAAGTTTTTTCAAATTCCTCCATTCGGACGTGGTCAGAAGAGGAGCGCCCGCGCGAGCGGGCATTGGCCAACGGCATTCGCGGCATGACGGCCGCCGAATGCCTCGCATTGGTGCTGCGGTCGGGTACGCGCGCGCAGTCCGCATTGGATTTGGCGCGCTGCATCTTGGCGGAACACGAGGGCAGTTTGAGTCGATTGGCTCGAGCGGACGTCTTGAGTTTGCAGGGAATTTCGGGAGTGGGCCTGGCTAAAGCGGCAGCGGTCGCCGCCGCGTTTGAGTTGGGCCGAAGGTCGGCGAGCGATCCCCGAGTGGCGGACCAGGTAGTCCGCGGTTCCCATGACGTATTTCAGCTGCTCCAGCCGCGGCTGTCTGCGCTCGACCACGAACAGTTTTGGGCCGTCTATTTGAGCCGCGCCAACAAAGTGGTGCACTACGAATGCGTCGGGCAAGGAGGATGGACGGCAACGGCTGCCGACGTTCGGGTGGTCTACCAGCGGGCATTGGCGTTGCGGACGCCTTCGGTGGTGGTCGCGCACAACCACCCAAGCGGCCGCCTCGAGCCGTCTGAAGAAGATCGAAGGTTGACGCAGCGCCTCGTGGAAGGAGCCCGATTATTGGAGCTCACGTGCTTGGATCATTTGATCATTGGCGAGAACCAATACGTTAGTTTTGCGGATCGAGGATGGATGCCCTAACGTTAACACCCTACCGAATTGCGCACGTGGTCGGCGCTCGGCCCCAGTTTGTGAAATTGAAGCCCTTAGTGGAGGCCATTTCGCTAGCTGGAGGCCGCAATTGGGTGGCGCACACCGGGCAGCACTACGACGCGGAGATGAACGATTCGTTTTGGTCTGAATTGGGGTTTAGCCCCGACTACCAGGGCGCATGGGTTGAGCGGACCGCGGATGCCGCCGCACTCACCTTAGCCCTTCAAAATGCGGCGGTTGACGCGGTCGTGGTGTACGGTGATACGGATTCCACCGTGCTTGGAGCGCAAGCGGCCTTGGAACTCGGGTTGCCTTGCGCCCATGCCGAAGCGGGGCTGCGCAGCTTCAACCAGCTCATGCCTGAGGAGCACAACCGGCTTTGGGTGGACCAGCGCGCACATTGGTTGTGGGCGCCCACTGCCTTGGCCAGGGAGCAGCTCGAGCGCGAAGGCCTCGACCGCGGCGCGCCGTGGACGGTGGTCACTGGTGATTTGATGCGGGACGCGTTTCCTTCCGCGCCGAGCGGGACGACCCGGCCTGGCCGAATTTTGGTCACAGTCCATCGCAACACCAACGTGGATGTTCCCGAACGGCTTCGCCGAATTGAGGCAGCCATGGATGCCTTGGCCGAAGACTTCGAGGTGGTTTGGCCCCGCCACCCTCGGCACCGCGCAGCGGGAAGTAGGTCGGTGCGCGTGCCAGACTGTCCGTCCCTAAGCCGCGAAGACCTGCTGAATGCTTTGTACGCGGCCGAATGGGTCGTGACTGATTCGGGAGGGCTGCAGAAAGAGGCCTTTTTTGCGGGGAAGCGCTGCGTGGTACTGCGCGGCGAAACCGAATGGACGGAATTGGTCGAACACGGCTGGGCGGTACTTGTCGATCCGGATACCCCTGATTTGGCCGGTAGCGTGAAGCGCCACTTTGCGCAATGGCAGGCTCACCCCACTTTGACTCCGCCCCATTTGTACGGCGACGGGCGCGCCGCAGAAAAAATGGTCCAATCTCTGGCGCAGGGCTTGGCCGAACGCAACGTATGAATTCAGTCGTCTTTCGGCACCACAGCCCCGGTCCAGCGCACCAGAGAGTAGCGCAGCTGCTGAGCGCGGCTTGGGGAGTTCGCGTCTCGTTTGGCGCAGAGCCCGAGGCCCGGACGTGGAGCGACTCGGGATGGCTCAACGCTCCGGAAACGTTGGAGCCCCCGCACGAGGACGCCTTGGCCTGGATTTTATGGAGGACCGAATATTGGGAGCGTACGCTCGAACACGACGCACACGGCCGCCCAATGGGCCGAACGGCTTCGCGCGACCTGATGCGGCCCGAGGCGGAGCTGCGTGCGAGGGCCCTCGCCAAAGACTTCGGGGTGGCGTTGCCGGTCCAAGGGCAACCTAATCCGGTCGTCGTGGTGGACATCGACCACCTCTTTGCGTACCGGGGGCGCGGCTGGCGGTCCTTCCTCGGCGGCGGACTTCGGGACTTGCTGCGGGGCGACTGGAGGGCCGTTTCGGAACGAGCCTTTGGTCCGGATCCGTTTTACAGCGGCGCATTCTGGGCCGATTGGTCTGCGCGCCACCCGGAATGTGCGCTTCAGTTTTTTGCTCTGCTCGCCGCGGAGCAAGGCACCTACGACCGGGGGGTCCGCCCAGACTCCGACGCGGTCCACGCCGCCCTCAAGCAGTTGGGCTTGCGGTTTGACCTTGGGGTCCATTTGTCCTACGGGAGCCACGACCGCCAAGGGGGCTTTCGCAATGAAGTGAGGTACCTGGATTCCATATTGGGGGTTCCGACGCTGCGCCAGCGCTTCCACTTCTTACGCCATGCCGGCTCCCCGCAGAGCGTTCAAGCCCAGACGGAATTGGGTCTTGCAGAAGACTGGTCCAATGAATTTGCCGACGCCCCGGGATTCCGGTCTGGCTGGGCCAGCCCATTCCCAGGCAACGATCAGCTTTGGATGGTGCCCGTTGCGGTGATGGACCAAAACCTCATTCACATGGCGCCCCGCGACGTGGCCGAAACGCTTCATGCGCTAGAGCGCGGGGCCTGGTCAGTGGGATCGTCGCTTCGGTTGGGGACGCATTGGCGGATTTTTGGTCCCCGTCCCTCGGCAGAGCGCCATGCTAAGGATTTCACCACGTGGCGCGAGGGCCTCGAATTATGGCTTAACCAACGGCGCGCATGAACTCATTTAACCTGACGTCGAATCCCGACGAAGCAAAGTGGGCAGAGGCGTACCGCCTCTGTCCAGAACCTTTTCCCTACGACCGAATCGAGTACCTCGATTCGCTGGGCGTGACGTGGTGCGCGGTCGAAGGAGATACGCTGATCTTGCCGTTTGCGGTGGGCCGCAGCAAGCTAGGATTTACTCAAGCCTTTTGCCCTTTGGGGGCCCAGCGACTGGGGCCATTGGGCGCGTCGGCGACTGAGGCGGAATCCGTTCGGGCGGCCCTCGACGCGTTACCGAACTACCTGCGGTTGCGGCTGCGCTTATCGCGCCCGACGTCCTGGCCTGAGGACCACTCCTGGCACTGGCGCCGGGGCGGGTGGGAACGCTCGCAATCCCTTCCAAACTATGAGTTGCGGCTCGGCGGGAGCTACGAACAACTCTACCAGGGTTTTTCGAGCCAAACGCGCAAAAACCTCAAGTCGGCAGTAGACAACCAGCTATGGGAATACAGCAATCCTGAAGAGTTGTGGAGCTATTTCGCCCAAAATCAGGGCAAAAAGTACCGTGTACCGGCGCGGTACGAACAAGCCATGAAGTCTGCGATGTACCACCTGCTTCATCAGGGCCGAGGAGCCGTTTGGGCGGCAATGGGCCCCGGAAACCAGTGGCTGGCGGGAATGTTTGTGGCTTTTGCGGGCAATCGGGCCGTCCTGCTCTTTAGTGCGGTTACCGAAGAGGGACGGGAACGGCATTCGATGACCTGGCTGGTCAACGAGTTTTTAACGATGGCGGTGGGACGCTGGTCGGTCGTTGATTTTGAAGGAAGCAGTGCCCCCGGATTGGCCCGGTTTTATCAAGGTTTTGGTGCTGAAAACGTTCCGTACCTTAGCTGGGAACGCTGGAACCTTCCATGGCCATCACGCTAATCCAACTGCAGTATTTTGACGCCCTCGCCACGCACCGCCACTTTGGTCGTGCCGCCAAGGCCTGTGGAGTAGCTCAACCCACGCTGTCGGCGCAAATTCAAAAACTTGAGGAGGAGCTCCAGGGCAGCCTCATTGATCGGCGAAGTCAGCCCGTTCAGTTGACCCAGTTGGGCGTGCAGCTGTTGCCTTATGCCCAGCGGACGTTAAGCGCGGCACTGAGCATAACGGAAGTGAGCCAGACCTTTCACAAGCCCCTTGAAGGAGCGCTGCGGGTGGGTGTGATTCCCACGATAGCGCCCTACCTCATTCCGCGCTTCGCCCCCGAGCTGCTCCGGCGCTTTCCCCGATTGCGGTTGGAACTCGAAGAGGCCACAACGGAGCAACTGGTCGAGAAACTCGAGGCCGACCGACTGGATGCGGCCATTCTCGCCGTTCCCTTGGCTGCATCGCATTTTGTGCAGGAGCCCCTTTACCGTGAGCCTTTCTTGGCCTACTTGCCCGAAGGCCACGCCAAATCGCGGGATTTGTTTTTAACTGCCTCCGAACTCAAGTCGGAGTCCATTTTGCTCTTGCCCGAGGGCCATTGCTTTCGGGACCAGGTGGTCCAACTGTGCGGCGTCGAGCGGAATGCGGAACGCATTTCCCTCTCGGTGGGGCAGTTCGAGACCTTGGTGCGCTTGGCGGACGAGGGCTTGGGGATAACGCTGCTTCCCCAGTTGGCGGTTTTGGAACTTTCGGTGGTCCGCCAAAAGCGGATGAAGCCGATTTCGGAGCCCCGCCCCGTGCGCCAAGTGGCCCTGCTCGCATTGCCGGGTCACCGCCGGTTGGGAATGGTCGAGGCGCTCGCGCGCATCATCCGAGCATCGGTTCCTGAAGTGCTCCGCTTGGAGGGTTCCGAGGATCACGTACTGTCTGCCGCCCGATGAAGCTCGTTCTCGCCACCCAAAATCCGCACAAAGTTGCCGAAATCCGCGCCGTGCTCCCCCGGGATTGGGAGGTTTTGCAGCCCTCCGACTTTGGGCTTAGCGGAGAACTTCGCGAAGACGGCGCGACCCTGGAAGCGAACGCAAGCCAAAAGGCCCTCTTTCTGTGGGAACTGACCGGAGTTCCCAGTTTGGCGGACGACAGCGGACTCGAGGTCGACGTCCTTGGCGGGGCCCCAGGGGTGGACAGTGCCCACTTCGCGGGACCGGAGCGCTCCGATTCTGCCAACCGAAGTAAGTTGCTGGATGCGTTGCAGGATTCGGTAAACCGAAGGGCCCGGTTTACTACGGTGCTCGCATGGGCAACCGCTGAAGGCGTCACGTGCTACCGCGGGACGGTCGAGGGGAATATTGGCGAGTGCGAACGGGGCACCCAGGGATTTGGATACGATTCGCTGTTTGTTCCGCTAGAGGGAGACGGGCGAAGTTTTGCCGAAATGAGCCCGGCGGAAAAAACCGCCCTAAGCCACCGTAGCCGGGCTTTAGCAGCCTGGTGCGCTAAGCGGTGAAAAAGCTGAAGTGCACGCTTCCGTAGCGGCGCAGCTGTTCGAACTGCGGGTGACCAGTAAGGTCTGTATCCGCCCCGTGTTCTACTACGAGGGTCCCCTCAGGGGCCAGTCGAGCCCATGCGGCATCTACGAGGGCTGCGTACTCGGCAAAGTCGTAGGGCGGGTCGGCGAGAATGAGGTCCCATTTTGCCGGATTTCGCTGCAAAAAGCGCAGGGCATCTTCGCTGATCGCACGAATGGGGAAGTACAGTTGTTCTGAGGTTTTGTGGATGAAGCGCGTGCAGTCCCTAAAGCTGTCGACCGAAATTACGTCAGGACATCCACGGCTGGCCAGCTCGTAGCTCAGATTGCCAGTTCCCGCAAAAAGGTCTAGGGCGCGGATTTCGTCCCATTGAAGGCGGTTTTCAAGGATGTTGAACAGGCCCTCTTTGGCCATGTCGGTGGTGGGGCGCACGGGCAAACTAGAAGGTGCCCGCAGGATTTTTCCACGGTGGGAGCCCCGAATGATGCGCATCAGTCCTGGCGTAGGATTCCCTCGAGGCTGCGAACGTGCCAGTGGGCGATGAAATGCTGGGTCAGCTGCCGAACCGGCTGGTCGTCGAGGCCTTCCCAAAAAACGGGGACCGAGCTTCCGCTCCAGTCGAGCTGTTCGAAGTACAAGAGGATGAAGTAGGACGCCTCCTCTGGCGATTGCGTGCGGTACACGCCGTGCATTCGAATGCGGCTTCCGTCGAACGCCGCAAGTTCCAGTCGGCGGTCCCAGTACTGAACGCGTAACGTGCGGCCTTTGGGTTCGCTACGAAGCCAGCGGCGCAAATTGAACAGGCTCAAGGGCTGCGCTCCGCCGGGCGCTGCGTTAAATCGGTAGGCGAGGTCGTACGAGTCATCTACCGCGCTCCGAAACCAAGAAACCCCATGGGGGTCCATAGGGCTTAAGGTAGCTTCATTAACGTTCTTGGGAAGGAGGGCGCAAAAGGCTTCGTCGTGCCATTGGAGGCCGCTCGAGGGCTCAGACCAGAGGGGAGAACTCAAGGGGCTATTTCCAGTTGCCGCTCAGCGTAGGCTCGGTTAACGAACCTACGATAAGTTCGTTGGTTTTCAGGCGCTTGATGTAGTCGCGGTACTGCTCCATCACATCGCTAAAAATGGCCTTGTTGCTGGCCTTGATTTCAAACACCGGAACCTTTACGCCGTTCTTTGTGACCTCCGCGGTTCCCATTTTGAACGTAGAATCTTGGCTGTACTTGATGGTCAACAAATCATCGGCGTTGAAGTCCTCAGGGAACAAATCTTCGCGTTGGTTGCGGAGTTTGGTTAGTGCCGAGGCGCTTCCGATCACGCGGTAGATGATGGTGTCCTTGAGCATGTCGGTCTGGTACACCTTGTTGTACTGCATGAAGGACGAGTCCTTGCGCTCCACAATGGTCACTTCGGCGTTCTTGATGAAGTCGACCAAGGTCGGAATTTCGGTGGCGTACATTCCGTACTCGTTTTTGAACGCAAGCTGTGCTTCGCGAAGCTGCTCGAGCTGCTCGATAACCGCGGCGTAGCGCTTATCGCGAATACCCTGAAATTCAATGGGTTCCATAATGATGCGGTAGATGCGGAAGGCGAAGAGGAGGGCTACTACACCAAGGACTACGCGCAGAATGAGGATGGTACGGGCGTTCATACGTTCAATTTGAGGCTCAAAAATAGAACAAACTGAGCGGACCCTTGCGAATTCGGCGTTAACTTTTTTAGCACGACCTCGCCGCAGGAGCGACCTTTGCCTTGTGGCCCATCTTTTTTTTGATTTAGACCGCACCTTGTGGCACCACGAGCGCAACCATGCCTTGTTTTTTAAAGGGCTCCATGCCGAAATGGGGTGGTCGGGGGCAGCTGGCGATTGGGCGGCAAAATACCTGGCCATCAACGACCGCCTTTGGGACCACATTCAAGCGCACAACCTAGGAGTGGACTACGTTCGGGCGCGCCGCTTTCGGCTGCTCTTTCGCGAAATGGGGTTGACCCACTCGAGCGTGAGGGAGGCCGAGCTCCTTGCGGCCGCGTGTGAAGCGCGGATCAAGGAGCGCCTGCCCGACATGGGGGCGGGCTACGAAGGAGTGCCTGAGGCCTGTGCCGTGCTGCGGGCACGCGGGCATCGGCTTCACGTGATTACCAACGGCGTTGCGGGTCCGCAA
>Ga0129333_10002853_pt1 | contig 16174 bp, 36 predicted proteins | sample CPB6_08_DNA_FD_94474 | JGI IMG/M metagenome (GOLD analysis project Ga0129333, IMG submission 94474) | Freshwater to marine salinity gradient microbial communities from Chesapeake Bay, USA - CPBay_Sum_0.6_0.8_DNA | ecosystem: Environmental > Aquatic > Marine > Coastal | place: USA: Chesapeake...
AACGGCTTCGGGGCGGGGGGCTTGACGGGGGTCGGCGTTGTGGGCGGGGCGATGGCGGGGGCGGGGGAGAGTGTCATCATGGCATCGTCGCCCCGCAGGTGCGCGCTGGTCTGCGGCTCCGCCGAAGCACTTGCCCAGGTGTCGTCGATGTTCCCGTCAGGCTGTCTCCAAATGGAAAGCCCCCGCCATCGGGCGGGGGCTGCGTCTCTTTGGGTTGTATCCATCGCCATCTCCTCTTGGGTTGGGGTCTGCCTCTCAACCAGTAAGAGCATCCCGATGGATTGTTGGCAAGCGATTCTGCAAGAAAGTCGAGAGATTGATTGTCACAGCACACCTGCGAGCCAGCAGACCCCCACCAGCGCGCAGCGGCTGCGGCAGCCCACCGCGCTGCGCGCTAGTCGCCCCTCGAGCGACTGCCCTCCGCCCCAGGGGGTTTCTCCCTGTCGGGCTGTCTCCAAATGGAAAGCCCCCGCCATCAGGCGGGGGCTGCGTCTCTTTGGGTTGTATCCATCGCCATCTCCTCTTGGGTTACGGTTGTCCCTTCACACATTGAACGGATGGATGGCGCGATTCCGCGTTGGCTCTACAACTTTCCCTGCAAGTTTCTGCGGATGGAGAAACGCCCGCTGCGGGGTTGTTCCGCAACGGGCGCGTGGGGGAAAAGATCGGGGTTGTCCCCCATGCGGCCCCGCAGGTGCGCGCTGGTGCATGCGGGAAGACCTGCTGGGCGCCGCGGTCGATTCCTCGATTCTTCCCCCGCGGATTTGCAAAGATTCTTGTGTTTGCTGGGGCGGCTGGCTTCGGCTGGGGCGGCTGGGGAGGCTGGCTTCGGCTGGGGCGGCTGGCTTCGGCTGGGGAGGCTGGCTTCGGAGGGTCACGCTGCGCGCTGGTGGGATCGCTCTGGCACGCAGGTGGCTTCGAGTTCGGAAGGCAAATCATGTTTGACCACCTGCGTACATTCCACTTGACTTGCCCCTTCACAAATGTTACCGACGGCAAGTCTCCACTTGTTCTGCTCGGGATCCTCGTCGAGCCCCAGGCGGGAACCAGCGCGCACCGCGCCTCGGCCTCGCCGCCGAACGCCTCCGCTGCGCGCTGGTGTGCGGTCCTCCCGAGCTGCTCGCCCAGTCGTCCTCGTCCCCGTCGGTAAAGACAACCGCCGCCCCCTTCGGGACGGCGGTTGATGCTGCATCTTCGGCTGTGGCTGCGGTCAGGCGGTGGGGATTTCCGCCCCATCGAGCGCCCAAACGCGACCGTTGTATGACACTTGTGCGTGCGGAACCCAAGCCCCGCCCTCCTGCCGCAAGACCTGCCCTCCCGAGAAGTTCCCTGCACCCAAGTCGTTATTTCGGATGTAGGCGATGCAGACTTGCGAGGCATCCGCAAGGGACGGCACAACCCGTTCCGCTGCACCTTCGGTTCGGGTTCCGTTCCAATATCCGTTGGGAATGTCGGGATTCGCTTCGTGGCTCAACAAGACCTTGAACATGGGGTTCTCCTGCAACCTCATGCCCCTCCGCAGATGCGCGCTGGTACCTGATTTCCCGCGGATTTCCCGCTGACTTGCCGATTCATTTCATCACCCGTCGGTAAAGACAACCGCCGCCCCCTTCGGGACGGCGGTTGATGCCCTGCAACCCTATCACTCATCATCATCTTCGTCTTCGTCGTCGTCCGTTTCATCTTCGACTTCGATTCGGGCGAGCCTGTCGTCGTCAAGGACGGGATACCCCTCAATTTCCTCTGCAATCCGCTCCGCTGCCTCCACCGCCGCCCTGTCCTCGGGACGGATGGCAAGCCACTCGACCCATCCGACCGCCCAGTGGCGTTCGCGGACAATCTGAACAGTCTCGCTCTCGGGGATGCGCTCAATCTGCGACTCCCAATTCGCCCGTTCGACGGAATCCGAATCGCGGTGGCGACCGCAGGGGGCGACGAGCCAACCCGTCCAATCCTTCCCCATGTAGTTGCTCTGCCGCTTCCACGCCTTGAGTTTGGTGGTGTTGTCCATGAGGACGATCCCCCGCAGGTGCGCGCTGGTGTGCGGTCCTGCGGACATACCCCCAGGCCGTTGCTGCTCTCGAACCTCCGTGGCGGTAAGGACAACGCCCGTCCCTCGGGTGGGGGGACGGGCGTTGTTGTTGCGGCGGGGGTCGTGAGACGCTTCCGCAATCGGCAGAGCGTTGGGTTTGGTCCAACAGGGTGATTGTACGCCCCTGCGGACGGTGGGCGCTATCGGGGGTTGAAGAATCCCAACCGTGCGAGTGCGATGATGCCGCCGCTGCGGGTGCAGAGTGCCGTCATTTGACGGCTGCTCAACGGGCGTCCCGAGTTGAGCCGCGATACGGCTTCGGGCAGCGGGTCGGCAGCGGCCTCGAGGGCGGCGGTGCAGGCGGGGCAGTTGGGGGTGCGGTTGCGGTCGCGGCGGGGTCGGCGGCAGCGGGTGCAGGTGGGGATTTCGGAGTCGTCCATGATTCGGCATTGCCTGCGGTGCGCGCTGGTGGTGCTGCATCACCGAGGCGGGCGGAGTTGGGGATTCCACGAGGCATCTCGTGATTTCGCGGAAGAAAGAAACAACCCCGCCGAGCGGCGGGGCTGTGGTGCAGTGCGGTGCGGTACGGTGCGGTCAGGTCTTGGAATCAAGTGCCTTCACGGCTTTGTCGCGCACGGCGGAAAGGTGGGCGATTTCAGCCTCGATGCTCTCGACCTCTGCGGAGAGTTCGGCGCGGTCGAGGAGCGGCTTGACCCACTCCATGCGGTTCGGCACGATGATCGTGCCGCCTCTCCACCCCGCGTCTCCATCCGTCTCATCGAAGCGGATGTAGAACGGGATGGCGTTCTCGCCCTCGCATGACGCAATGACGAGTGCTTCCGCGAGCCTGTTCAGTTCCGCGTGGTGGTGCATGATCGGCGTGATGTCGGCACGGGGGGCATCCGCGTGCAAGATCGCGTCTGCGATTTCGTGCTGCATCCCCTTGAGGATGCTCGTGAGGTAGTGCTTGACCTGCGGGGTGGACTTGATGAGGTAGTCGTTCATGCCCATGCGGCATCGCAGGTGCGCGCTGGTTGGGCGTGCAGGTCGTCGAGTCTCGATCCAAGCGGTGCTGCCTCTACACCTGCGCGGTGGCAGATGTTTCGTTCCAAAGCGCATCCATCACGGCGCGAACCTGCATGGCGGTGGCTCCCGCCTTCGCAAGCGATGCACCTGCTGCGGAGAGGTCAGCGAGGTGGATTCGCCTCTCGCCCTGGATGGAGAGCATATTTCGGGACAGGTCGTGCTGCGGCTTGCACCCGATGTGGATGCTTCCGATTCCGTCGATGCGGAATCCTGCGGTGAGGGTCTTGCGGTTGAGCGTCCAACCGAGCGGTGCGAGGGCGGATTCGGCCCTGATGATTGCTTCGATGTTCATGGATGCGGTCGTCCCGAAGGTGCGCGCTGGTGTCGCTGTCACGAGGGCGCCGTGACAGCATGACAGCATTTGCAGGAATCCGAAACGACAACCGCCGCCCCACGCGGAACGGCGGTGTCGATGAACAACGATTGTCCCAATGTGGGCGGCTTCAGCCCTGCGCCTCCCGAGTGCGCCACTCCTCCTCCATCTTGAGGAAGTCCGCTTCCGTCTGCGGGATGCGGATGATGAGTTCTCCGCGACGGGCGGGGCCAGGCCTGCCGCCCTCGAGGATGCGGTAGGCATTGGCGGTATCGTCCCAACGGAGCCAAAGTTGCGCCCCGTCGTCGGCGGTGATGCAGAGGTCGCGGTTGCCACCCATCCATGTCGGGTGGTGCGAAATCCTGCGGATGGAGAACAGTTCTCCAACCCAACGCCCCTCCTCAACCGCCTGCGCCACGGACCTGCCGACCTTCCGCACGCCGTCGTCCGAGGCGTGGAGTTCTGCCGCACCCCTGTTGAATATTTCGAGAACCGCGTTCTCGTCGATTGTCCTGCCGTTCTCGTTGGTGAAGTTCATGCTCATGTTGATATCCTGCTGCGCGCTGGTGTCGCAGCACGCAGCCCTCCGCGGTGTTTGTCGGCTCATCCTCCGAGGTAGCGGCTGTAGTCCTCGACCTCGTTGGTGAGGGACTTCCTCGCCTTCTCAAGTGTCGAGGCGGTGATGCGCTTGCGCCCATAGCACTCGCGGATGCGGCTGTAGGGTGCGTAGATGATGCCGAGCCGTCCCGAATCCCACGGGCAGGGGAACGGATCGGTGCTCACCGCCAAGCCGCCGTGGTCGTAGCCGTAGACGGGCAGGACGATGCAAGGTTCCCATGCGGTGCTGCCCACGGTGGGGCAGGTGTTCGTCGCCTCGATGCGCAGCGCATCCTCGACGGTGATGGTTCCCCCACGGGGATCGGTGATCTTGTCCCCGAGGTTGTAGCGGCGGTGGAAGCACGCCATGAAGCCGAGGTTCCAGTCCTCGCGGGGATTCGTCATGGTTTCTTCTTCGGTGGTGTCCGTGATGGTGTCCATGACCCTGCCCCCATGCAGGTGCGCGCTGGTGTGCGGTCCTCCCGAGCTGGCGCTGTCACCGGTTCCGCCGTGACAGCATGACAGCATTTGCAGGAATCCGAAACGACAACCGCCGCCCCTCGCGGAACGGCGGTGTCGATGAACGGTGGGTCATTTGCGCCTCTTGAACCGCTGCCCCTTCGGTCGCTCGTGCGGCGCGACCTGACAGCATGGTTCCTCCCTGATGATCTTCTCCACCGCCTGGGCGTGGGTCATCCCCGCGTTCGCCCTCATGTGGAGCCTGACTAGGGCTTCCATGTTATTCCTCGCGCGGATTGCGCGGATTTCATCGGAGGTCATCGGGCAGTCCGATCCCTGGGAAGTTGTAGTCTCCGTCCCTGATCGCGTCGAGTTCAGCCTTCTCTGCCTCGGGATAGCGGGGGTGCGTCCGCTCCTTCTCAATGCAGCGGAGGCAGCACTCCTGGGTGTTGAATCGGCTCATCATCCAGACAGGGGATTCATCCCCGCAACGGTGGCACTTACGGATGTTCTTGTCGCTCATGTCCCCTCCCCCGCTTCGGTGCGCGCTGGTGCGTGGTTCAGGGTGCCGGCAGGTCGAGGTCGTCCCCCGTGCCGTCGGTGCTGCAAATGAAAGGGGCAGCCGCGTCCGTGCGGCTGCCCCTGCGTTGGAGGTCTGCTGCTGCTTCAGCCGATCAGATCGACATTGATGCCGTCGAAAGTGGTGGGTCCGCTCTTGGTCTGCCGCGTCTGCTGCCGCATGGCATCCATCACGGCATCGACGGCGAGGATCTGACCGTGCGCCTTGAGGCATTCGACGGCCTCCTGCTCCTCGGGGGTGCGGTCGGACGGGTTCTTCGCCTTCGCCGCCTCTGCTGCGGCGATGAACGCCTTTCCTGCCCTGCCCTCGCACCGTGCGGCACGGGTCTTGAGGAGGTTCACCGCCTCGGTGTACGCGGCGTGACCCTCGGCGGCGATGGCTTCAAGGGTGCTTGCCACCACGCCCGAACGGGCAACGGCGAGGCGCAGCAGGTCCTCGGGCTTGGCGGTCTGCCAAACCTGCGCCTCGTAGTCGTTGAACTTGCTCACCTTGCCGCGGATGCGAACGGTGATGTCGATGTTCTGCACACCGACGCTCGGCTCAAGGTTCTTCACGAACGCCTTGCCCGCGTCGGTGAGGTTGTCGTGCGTGAGGGTGAGGGAGGGGGTCGCCTCCACGGTGTTGATGGGCGTGTCGCTCATGCTCATGCCGTCCTGACGGTGCGCGCTGGTGCTTCCTCTGCGGCTCGAGGGCGGGAGGCGTTTCCTCCCTGCACCTGATGAACGCTTCGGATCATCGTTTCCGCGACAACTTTGCGGTGCTGCGAAAAAAAGAATCCGCCCACGGGGAACAGCATCCGTGGGCGGTGGAGGAGATCAGGGGTCCGACGGGGAGGAGCCACCGTCGGACCTTGAGAGAGAACCGCGAGAAATCTCCGCGATGCTGGAGGCTCCACGCACACCGTCGCGGTGCGACGGCTCGTCCCGGCTGGAGCCTCGGAAAGCCTACCGACGGTTCTCACCATCGGAAGGCCTTGGGGAAAAGATGATCTGATTCTAGCGGCACGCCACCATCTTGTCAACCTGCGAAAGCCGCTTCCTCGGCTTGGGCAGGATCATGTCGCGGTGGGCGACGGTATCCTGCACGCCCTGCGGGTTGAGGTCTACGACTTCCGCCATCTCGCGGACGGGCGGGACAATCCGCACGGTGTCCTTCATCATCTTGCCGATGATGTCGAGGAGTTCCCTGTCGTTGAGGTGGTCTGTGTTCGACAGGTAGATGTGCCACATGGAGAGTCCGACCGTCAACTCCACGATCCGTCGGCGGACGGCTTCATCGTCTAGGTGGTGGTGGCGGCAGCAGGGGTCAACGCCGATCATCTTGAGCATCTCGCCGTTCGTGGAGAACGGTGCGAACTCGCTGTCATGGATGATCGCCGCCTCGAACCTCTCCATCTTGGGGTCGCCCTTCGGCTTCCGCCCTGCCATGATGGACTTGATGGACTTGAGCCGCTTGCGGCGGAGCCGATTGAACAGGTTGATGATTTCGGGATTTGGCTTGTTCATGTGGTCTCCCCCGCTTCGGTGCGCGCTGGTGTCGGATCGAGCCTGCCCCTCATCGCCAGCAACTGGATGGGTTCGATGCGGAGGTACTTGCAGATGGTTTCCGTTGCCCACTCGTTCCGCTCCTGATCCTGGGGGGAGGCGGCATCATCGTGTTCCCATGCCATGCGGCTGGAGAACTCCTTGAGGGCATCTGCCACGACCTTGTGGGGGTCGCCACCGCGGAGCCTCGACAGCAGCAGGGCCTCAATGATCAACTCCCTCTCGGGATGGTCGGTCGCCTCGAGTGGGTCGATGCAGGCTGCGGCCCCCTTCGGGGCGTGGATGATGTGTGAGGCGGCTGATGCAGCCGACCACAGCCTCATGTCGGTTGCGCTGATGTCATTCACCGCACCACCACCCAGCGCATGCAGGTGGCGAGGAGGTGGTTGTAGTCACCTCCCGTCGCCTCCCTGTAGAAGCGATCCACTTCGGACTTGTCAACGCCACCCTTCTTGAGGGCAACGCCCACCTTGCCCAGGATGCTGAACGCATTGCCGTCGGTCTTGGTGAGCTTCACGGTGATGTTGGGGTACTTCTGACCCTTGCTGGTGTCGGTGTGCATGGATGTGGTCTCCTCATCGCTGCGCGCTGGTGTGCGGGCCTCCCGAGCTGGCGGAGGCGCCTTGCCCATCTCGGGGTCAGGATTTCGCGCGGATCCTGCGGTCTACGCAAACCTTCATTGCATCGAGGAAATCGCTGTTGATGCGCTCGGCGTTGTCGATGACGACACCGATCTCCTCGACGACATTCTGGAGCACTTCGTCGATCTCATTCGGGGAGGCATCGCCCTCGCGGATGCGCTCGATGATGTTCTCGATCTCGACCACCTGATCCCCGAGCGCATCGGTGATGCGTTCACGGATCAGGCCGTCAAGCTCATTATCAATCTCATTCGGGGTGGGGGCATTGTGCTTGCTGAAACGGCCCTTGCGGTGCTTGTTCTTGTGCTTGTTCTTGATCATGCTGATGCTCCTCCTGCTGGTGCGCGCTGGTGTGCGGGCCTACCGAGCTGGCAGGCGCTCGATTTCGGACAGCGGTGCGTGCCGACGGTAGAAAAGGACAGGCCGTGCATCGGTTCCCTCGGGGGCGACCCTCGGGGATGCACGGCCTGCTTGCCCTTGCCTCTCGGGCTATGTTGCCCTCCGACCGGCAGGAGGCATTACCCTGACGGCCGTTTGGAAACCGCGGGACACGCGGCTTTGTTCGCCCACCTGCACCTTGCAAGGTGTCTTTGGCTGTCCCAGCCAATGCAGATGGTCGCGTCCAGGTTGGGAAGCGGGAGGGGTTCCTCCCACCGCACCGTGCCTAACCCCTGTTTAGGCTCGCACGGTCGAGCATCCTGATTCTACGCCACGACCTCCTCGGAGATCAGTTCCTTATTCACCACGGTGTAGCTGCCGCTCTGGCGACCCTCGCGGTCGAGGTCGGGATTCATGGTCAGCTTGTAGACCTTGATGGTGTCGCCAGGGGCGACTGACGCCTCCTGGTCAACACGGAGCCGTGCGCCCTCGGCGCTGTTCCAGCTGTACACGCAGCGCCCGCTCCCGTTCCGCGCCCAGGAACCATCCGAACGGCGGTGTTCCGCGTCGAACATGATCTTGACCTTCAACTTCTTCTCTGCCATGAATCTGTCCTCCTGTGCAGATGTCCGTCCGCAGGTGCGCGCTGGTGTCAACGCTTGCCAGCCTCCAGGATCGGGAGGCCAGCTTCCGTCGGGATGTAGATGACGGCGTTGTTGCCGTTCTCCAAGTTCTGAATCCACTGCCAACGGAGGTAGGCATCGTTGTTCTTGAGGGATTCCCCGATGATCTTGTTCGCCTCCGCGACTCCCTTCGCGCGCTCCACTTCCGCGCGGGCGAGGGACTTCGCAGCCTCAAGCTTCGACTCGGCCTCAAGGACGGCGATGCGTCGGTTCCCCTCGGCTTGCGCAAACTCGGCCTCTCCCTGCATCGTGGCGGACCAGACGCGGTACTTCGGATAGATGGCGAAGCCGCCGATGATGGTGATGCCGACGGCGGTGATGCCGACGATCATCCCACGGGTGAAGAACGGGGTGTCGTTGTTGCTGCTTCCGTAGCTCATGTCTGTTTCCCTTTCATTCGGGTGATGGTCCGACGCCACACATGATGACGTGAACCTTGTGCTGGAGGAGGTTGATGTCGGCGTCAGAGAGGTCCATCCTCTCGCCGACCTTCTCCGCGATCTCCGCGTCGGCCAGGGCGACACGTGCCGCCTCAAGGATGGCGACGAGTTCGGACTCCGTAAGGTCGCTGATGAAGTTGTCGATCTTGTTGCTCATGGCTCTGTCCCGCCACTGGTGCGCGCTGGTTCGGCTTCCGGCCCGCCGGTGGCCAGGTCGGCCAGCACTTCGAGCATGTCCACCCCATATTCCTCGATCATCATTTGGGTGATCTCCCACTGGGGGCGGTTCCGTGCAAGCCACCATGCCGCGGACTCGGGATTGATCTCCACCTCGTAGCCGACAGGATTTGCACGCCACCCCTTCCCTGCCTGCTTGTTCGCGTACTCAAGGTAGAAGAACACCTTGTCAACGGCATCTGGCATCGGGTTGAGTTCGTAGGCGATGCGGTCAGAGGCATATCCGTGCCCCCAGCCCTCGCGCGCGATCTGCGCCACCTGCTCCTCCGTGGCCTTCTCGAACCACGGAGTCGCATCGAACCTCGCCATCGCCCCACGGTCATCTGCCTGTATGCGACCGAGGATGGTCTTGTATTTCATGGCTCCAACCCCGCTTCGGTGCGCGCTGGTTCCCGATGGAGGAGCTGGCGGAGCTTCGATCCGAGCTCGGTGTCGTCGGAGAGGAGCATCAGTGGGTCGCGCATCATGTCCACGACGCGGTGCATCTGCCCCACGCTCAACACGATCATGCACCGCTCCTTCTCGCCCGCCGAGATGAGGAGCTTGACGGGGAAGCGCACCTCCGAGGCAAAGAGCGACCACGCGGAGGGATACATCTCCATCAGGCGCTGCTGGTAGGCGGGGAGCTTGATCCGTGCGGTGACTTCACCGACTCGGGTGACCCAGCTCCCCTTCATCTTCCCTGCCGTCACATAGTTGAACCCAAAGCAGTAGGGGTGCGCCTTGAAGCGCCTGTTGGCTTCTGGATTGTCCTTGAACCTGCCCATGAAATGCTCTCTCCCTTGATAGGATGCTAGCGCATCCTATCAAGCCAAAGCGCGTCAGGCAAGGGGGGATCGGGAATCCGTGCAGATTTCGCCACAGATTGCGACACGGCGGATGCCCGTGCTGATCCAGAGGCGGGCGGGCATGAACAGCCCGTAGGAGAGGATGAGTGTTGCGATTGTCATGGTAGTGGCCTGTCGAACATGGATGTCCCGAGGGGCGTCCCCTGGATCATCTCGATCTCGGTGAGGATGTCGTTCCTGACGGTGCCTGGTTCGTCCCAAGATGCCATCCACAGCCTGTCCGCGAGGACGCGGTGCAGTGCATCAATGGCGATCTCGGTGATGTCGAACTCGGTGGGTGCGACGGCCCGACAGCCGGTGACGATGCAGCGGACGAACCTTGCTGCCGCACGAACCTCGTCGTTGGTGCCCCCTTCGAGGGTGCTGCGGAGTCGCCTCCACATCTCGGGGGTGGCGATTTCAGGCACCCAGTCCAATGCCGCGTCGTTGTCGAATGGCCCGTGGCCCCATGCGCCCATAGTGCTGCTCCTGTTGTTGCCACTTCCGCCCGACAGGTGCGCGCTGGTCTGGTCCCCTACTCCTCGATGTGCGCCATGCCCTCGAGGTGATCCACTTCGATCCACCTGTGGAGGTCGTCGAGTACGGTTCGCACAAGGCGCATGGATGCCATGATCTCCGAGAGGGATTTCACGGTTTCCGCAAAGCGGGCCTGGTCCATGACCCCTGCGCGATACATGGCGCCAGAGAATCCAACCTCGTTCTTCCGCCTGGGGTCGTAGTAGACGATCACCTTCTGGAGGATGGGGGCATGGATGGAGGCGTTGAGCGACCTGGGGTTGATGGTCCACCCGCACCCGTCCAGGCGACGCTGGGCCGCCCTGACGAACTGGGCACGGACCTCGGTTGAAAGTCTCCGCTTCGACATCTACTCCTCCACCGCCTCGGAGAGCATGATCTGTTCGTAGGAGATGAGGGTGCACCCCTTCTTCTGCATGGCGAGGTCGGTGAAGGCGAATCGCTCCTCCCCCGTGTCTTCCCGCTCGATGCGGATGCAGAAGGCTGGCTCGATGATGTTGCCCTCTCCGTCCTTCCACGCATATGGATTTCCAGAACTGTCGATCACGACCTCCACCCCCTCGGGGACGGAGATGCGGACGGTGACGGTGGCGTGAAACTCCTGTTCCTTCATGCCGACTTCCCACCCTCTAGTGCGCGCTGGTGCTCCACCTCGCCCATCCTGGCCATCACCAGCAGCGGGTCGATCTTCACTTCGAGCTCCTTTGCCAGTCGGCGGATCTGCGGGAGGTGGATCCAGCGTTCCCACCTGTCTGGGTGGTCGAAGCCGACGCATTCCGAAATGGCCACCACCGCCTCCCTGTCGCAGTCGCCCAGATCGACCTGGGCCTCATCTCCCGCAATCCACATGGTGCAACTGGCGGGGAGTTGCAGAACATCCCCATTGGTGCGCCTGTCCCCAAGCTGGATGTAGACATCATCGCCCCCGAAATCGAAGTTCAGCATCCAGGGGGTGTAGCCCTGGTCGTTGTCGAAGCCGAGTTCCAGCAGCTTCTTCCGCCTGATGTTCATTTCGCCCTCCTCCTGCGCTTGCGCCTGGTAGCCGCCCCCTCGGGATCCACTTCATCCTCGAGTCGGTCGAGTTCGGAGAATCCGAGGAGCCAAGCCACAGTGTCCCTGACGAACAGCGGCTCAAGTCGGGTGAGGATGGGGTGAATCCTGCTGAAATCTTCGTGAATCCTCCCCGCGGCAATGGATGATGCGACGGCTGCGGGCATGACATCGCGCTTCAGCCAGCGTCGGTCGGCGGATGCGTGGTAACTCCATTCACAGGATTCCTGCCATGTGATATGGTTTGTCCCATAGATGGGGAAGTGGTGGCTCATCTTCCCCTCGCCGTGGGGGAAGGAGAATGAGAACCTCACCTCGATGCTCCATTCACCGTAGTGTCGGCTGCTGAACGATGCGTACCCCGCATGGAGAGAATGTCCCTCTGGGAAGATGAATGGCATCAACCTGTTCATCCTCCTGCTGACGGAGCTGAGGTGGGCCGTCCATTCTGAATCTTCGATCTTGCTCATGGTCTTGCCCTGCCACTGGTGCGCGCTGGTACGCATGGATACCATCCGGATCCGGATGTGACAGGACTTTCTCCCCCGAATCCAAAAGAAAAGGCCCCCGCCTTTCGGCAGAGGCCCTACAGATGTTCAGGACGGGCTTCAGGCGCCCGTAGTCTCGGAGAGGCGGATGCCGTTCTCGTTCAACTTCTGCTCGATCTCCTTCAGGCTGGTCACGCCGAGGCTCTTCTGCTGGAGGAGTTCGGTGCGGGAGAGTCGGGCGATGGCGGTGATCTCCGTCTTGGAGAGGTCGCCAAACATCCGTGTGAGGACATTGCGGGGGCGGGTGGAGAGGTTGAGTTCAGCGATTGTCTTTACCATTGTTGTTTCCTTCTGCTGGGTTCACTCGTCGTCGTAGTCATCATCGTCGAAGTCATCCCAGTCATCTTCTTCGTCCGATTCCGTATGTTCATCCCCCGTCACCCACGGGCTGCGGGTGTGGAGGTATCCGATCACATTCACGCGGAGCATCCCTGCGTGGACGATCATGTTCCCAAGATCGTCCTCCACGAGGGTCCAGATACGGTTGGGTTCGATCTCCGAAAGGATGTGGGTTTCGCTCGGCTCGATGAGGCAGCATTCCCCATCGACCTCGAAGCCGTGGCACTCGCCCTCTGGATGGGGGAGTGGTTCGTATTTGTCGGTCCATTCCTGCTCGGTCATCGGTGCACCCTATGCTCGTTTCTTGCGGTCGGAAAAAATATACGCCCCCGAAAACTTCTCTCGGGGGCGTGGGGTGGAAGTTTCTGAAAGTTTCTCAAGAAATCTCGACGTCGATCCAACCCGCATCGTCGAGGCTGGTCGCCCGCCCCTGCTGGTGCCCCTTCAGGGCGTACTTGGCTCCGACCGCGACACCCATCATCTCGCGCACGGCGGGAGAGATGTCCCTCCACCCCTCTGCCATCACGACGAGGGGATCGTCGGAGAGGATGGCATTCACCACCGCCGCTGCGTCGGGGCCATCGTAGCCCTCCGCGAGGATGTCACCCGCCTGCGAGTAGTCGCCCAAGATGGCGATGCGGTCGCCTGCCCAGTGGCCGACGAGGGGGTGGTGCGCCGCGTCCCCGCCCCCGCGACCGTTGGAGGAGGCGAGGAGGAGGAAGAGCGCGGTGGAGGGGGATGCCTCCCACCCGATCTGCTCAAGGAGTTTCAGCCCCGAGCCGATGCGGTGCGGATGGATGAACTGCTTTTTGGTCAGGTTGACGATGTAGTGGTATTGTCCCATGACCCTGCCCCCGTGCAGGTGCGCGCTGGTGTGGAGCTACTGGCCTCGAGCTCCAGATCCTCAAGGATGCTGAACCCCACGAGCCAATCCATCCTGTCGGCGCTGAACAGCGGCGCAAGGGCGGAGGTGAGCTTGTAGATGCGGTTCACCCTTCCGCTGTGGAGGTGGGATTCAGAGAAGATGCGCTCGACCTCGTGCAGATGTCCCCATCGGTAGCTGACATCCCACCGCAGGTCGCGGGGGTTGGTCGGCTTCCCCTTCTCGAAGGTGATCTGGACCTTCATCTCCACGCTCTTCATGCCCCAGTAGGAGACATTCAGCTCCACCCACCCGATTGCGTAGTTCACGATGCGACACTTGGCCGTGAGCTCTGGAACTTCCTTGAGCGGATCCTTCAGCTTGACATGGGCGTTGTGTGGTGTCGCACCAGGGACGATGTGCCCGATGATCCTGTTCAGGCGGGTGCTGATCCCCCTGATGTGGCGCAGCCACTCGTCCATGTCTACGGCTTCATTCTGATTCATGCTGATTCAGTCCGCCGCCTGCTGCGCGCTGGTTGGCTTGCGGTTGCGGCGGAACTCGTCCTCGCCAACGAGCCTCACGAGCGAATCAGGGTGTGCAAGCCTGTAGGATGCCCAGACGAGCGGGAGGACGGAATCAATCTCCTTCGGAGCATGGGGTACATCTCCGAGGACTTCGGACATGGCATCGGCCTGGCTCCAGCCCCTGCCGCCCCACATGAAATTCTTGAGCTGGTCCATCTCTGGCATCGCGGCATAGGGGTAGAACCAGCGGACCCAGAGCTTGAACATGTGCCTCTGCCTCCCGCCCTGACGGTTGAGGGTCAGCTCCAGCCCGAAGCCATCGTCTCCCGTCCTGTAGCGGAGCAGCAAGACCCGACAGCTGGGAACCCAGCCTCCCCTGTGGTGGTGGAGGGCGGTCTTGAGGCGGCCTCGGACGGACTTGGCCAGGACTGACAGTTCATCAAGCCTCATCCTTTCAGTCATCGGAAGCCCCCATCTTGTCGTTGATGCGGAAGAGGAAGAAGAGGGTGAAGATTCCCGCAAGCACGAGGGCCGAGTTGACGGCCCCGAAGGTGCGGTCGAGCCAGCTGTAGAACCAGATCCAGACCAGCACGAGCAGGAACATCAGGATGTAGACCCCAGCCATGATCCCCAAAGTGGGCAGCAGCATCTTGTTCATTTGTGGCTCCTCCTATCGCTCGGAAACGCGGACACCCTCGCCGTCCCCGTCGGAGGGCGGCTTCCTGTCGATGCGGGTGATCCTGTCGAACGCCCAGTTCATCATGTTCATGGTCTCGACCGCACGGCGCAGGTCGGACTCCGCCATCTCACGGAGCTTCTTCTCCATCGGCGTTTCGATTTCCGTCTTGGTTTCATCCATGTCGTCGCCCCCCTCCCGTTGCGCGCTGGTCAGGTGATGGGACACAGGCGCCCCTCGATCCCGTTCATCCTGCTGTGCATTTCGGATGGGTCCATCACCGCGATCTTGGACTCCCCGAGACAGGTTGCCTTGCCGATGCGGATGATGGGCTGCATGATGCTGATGACGCAGGGTGTGAACCCGATGTTGAGATGCACGAGCGTCATCACCGCCTCCTCGCGCTTCGGGTGCTGGGAGGGTCGGACATTGACACTCTCACCACCATCGACGGACGCCACCCAGACCTCCGCGACGGTGAGCAGGGCGTCATATGACTCCTCATCTGTCCTGTTGTGGAGGTAGGTGGCAATCAGGTCCTTGGAGTTGTCGCAATCGACGAGGTGCATCACCGCCTCACCTCCGCCCTCGATGCCGTCCTTCACCAGGAGGGTAATCATTCCTGCAAGTCCTCCATGATCGACAATGACATGGCGGTTGATGGATTCGTAAGCCCTGGCGATGCTGATGATGTTGTCGATCCGCCGTTCGCCCGCCTCCGAAAGGCCCACCCTGGAGGTGTCAAGGAGCTTCTGGCGCAGTTCCGCGGTTTCTGTCGGGTTCATGTTTGGGTGGTTCTCCTGTTGCGCGCTGGTGCTTGAGCCGGTCACGGCAGCTTGAGCGGAACCTTGTTGATGGACAGGAAGGCAGAGCGTGGGATGTGGAGGTCGGTTGAATCGACGTCCACCTCCGAACCCAACAGGCCGACGACGACATCGCCATCGGTGTCGCCGCGAATCCACATGGGCATCATCACCGCCCCACGGGGCAGCCTGACGGGGCAATGCGCCTGGACGGCCGCACCGTCGAGATGCACAAGGGCAAAGGTGTATCCGCGGCGTGTCATCTTCTCTGCGACCTCTTGCAGACTCACGGCTGATCCTCCTGGTGGTTTCGGAAGGTCTTGCTGGAGAGCCATAGAAAGCAGGCGGTCCAGCCTGCGAGGAATCCCAGCGCCAGCAGTCCCGCCAGGAAAGAGAGGAAAATCAATCCATCGCTCATGCCTTCACCTCCTCGGGAGAATCTTCGGTGCGCTCGACCTCGCGGGAGAGCGCCTTCGCGCCCCGCCCCATCCACGGCTCCATGTGCATTGTACGGAACCACTGGGCAGGGGTGGGGATGAATCCCATGTCCTCCTGCACGTGCTGCTCCGCAATCGTGCGGACGGGAACCTCCCTGCCGTCCGACTTGCGGACGATGACGGTTCCAAACACCTGCTCACAGAGGAAGATACCAAAGGAGCTGTGGAGGATGGCGCGGTGACGGACATCGGGAATGTGCGCCTTCGTCTGGTCGAACCAGTCGTGGATCGCCTGATAGTCGGAGGGGATGCCCCCGAAACGCTTGGCGCTAGACTTGGCGTGGTAGTGTGGATGACTCATGTTCATTCCTTCCTGACGGTGCGCGCTGGTAGGCAGGCCTTGTCAACTCCGCCCGACCCAGGTGGGTCGGATCCAGATGAACTTCATCATCATATTGCCCTGACCGTGCCGCTGTCCGCGCATATGGCCGCGGCGGTAGTGCAGCCTCGGAGATGCGTGCGAACCTCCCGCAGGGGTCGAGACGGAGCGGACGAGGCCCATTGGATGCCCCTGCCAC
>Ga0129333_10002854_pt1 | contig 16174 bp, 17 predicted proteins | sample CPB6_08_DNA_FD_94474 | JGI IMG/M metagenome (GOLD analysis project Ga0129333, IMG submission 94474) | Freshwater to marine salinity gradient microbial communities from Chesapeake Bay, USA - CPBay_Sum_0.6_0.8_DNA | ecosystem: Environmental > Aquatic > Marine > Coastal | place: USA: Chesapeake...
CGTGGTTGTCTTGATCGCCTTTGTCGCGTCCTTTAGCACGGTCTTTGGTGATGGTGTTCGTACCGCAGAAGCCAAGGACATTGCCGAGCTTGGCGCAGTGATGGCACTGTACGGGAGCAAGGCTGTAGCGGCTGGTGTCTCCGCTGCGATGAGTGCCGCGCTGGGCTTCCTCACGATGCCGTTCAAGGGTGTTGAGGCGAACAGCCTGAAGGTGGGCAAATGAACCTACAAAACTTCCGCATTGAAAAGGAACCTGCGCCTTCCACCGATTGGCGTGTCTTTGGTGACATTGAGGATGATGCTGGGAATATCCTTGGCACATTTGGTCAGGATGGTACAAGCGTCAATATCTGGTGGGTTCAGCAGGATGAGCAGTTCCAGTACAACATTGTCAATCAGTTTGCGGTGATAATGGCACAACAGATTGCCGATGGAGATGCCGAGTAATGGCTATTTATTATGTAAGACAAGACGGTAACGACGGCAATACCGGGTTAGGTTCTACGACTGCTCTTGCGTGGCGCACCATACAAAAAGCACTCGGAGCCACTGGCATAGGCTCAGGTGATACGGTTTACATTGCTCCTGGTCTTTATAATGAGCAAATAACAATCGGTGGGACTTATAGCACAACGACAAACATAATTGGTGATCCTACAGCTGCACAGTTTATAGGTGTGACTGCTGGACGTGTGCAGGTTGGCTCTTTCACGACTTTAGGTGGTGCATCGTCTTATAGCGGTAGCACTATTGTAGGCACATCAAAAAATAATCTTTCATTCTCAAATATTGAGTTTTTACTGACTCCTGATGCTGGTTCAAACTCTGGTGTAAAGTTCACGACATCGCAAAACATTACATTCAATAGATGTGTTTTTTACGGTCAAACCTCAGCAGGCGGATATCTATTAGATTTAACTCCACCTACATCAAGTGCATTTAACTTGACTGTAACAAACTGTATTTTTATAGGCGCATATGCAAATGCAAGGTTAATATTTCTAAACGGTCAAAGTCAATCTACGGATAGCACAACAATCAAAAACTGTCTATTTTCAGGCGCATTAAATGGCGTTTATGTTGAGAATACAAAACTGAGTGTTATAAATTGCACCTTTTCTGGACAGGCAAACTTTGCTACATACATCGGTACAGCCGTTTCTTTTGCCATACAAAACTGTTTATTTTATGGATGCTCTACTGCTTGCAGGGCAGTGTCATCCGGAGTTATGACGCAAACGTATAGTCGCTTTGTTGGCAATACTTCAAACTTTACGAATGTTGCTACATCTGCAACCAGTAGCATAGTTGGTACATCTGGCATCGACACTGGTTATCAACTCCTTACCGGACTTAATCCATTGCAGTTCTTTAGTGCATTTAGTGGCAGCCCAAACACATCATTCGGCAATACAACAAATGCTGAACTGACTGATTTGTATGGAGTTGCTTGGTCTGGAAATTCGCCAGACGCTGGCTCCGCTACCTTTAGGAATATCGGTGCTGTTGGTTCCTATCTTCCGACCGAGCGCAACGCCTCTACCATCACAATCGCTCCCGGCAGCACCTCCCAAAGCATCGAACTCTACCTAGGTGCAACAGGTCTAACAGCCTCCACCGCTGGTCTATCAGCCCGATACAACCGCACAAGGACTGCCAGTGTATCTATCCCTCTAGTAGCCCGTACAATCGCACAGGCGTATACATCTGGTGGATTTGCCGAGGTTGACTCAACCAATATGCCGGGCGTGTACAGATTGGACTTGCCTGATGCTGCGCTTGCTTCTGGTGCTGACGATGTCACTATTGTGGTGCGTGGTGCAAGCGGTACTAACGGCGCGGTGATGACGGTGAAACTGAGCAGTGGTGGCCTTACATCTGCACAGACTGCGTCGGCTGTCTGGGGTGCATTGACGAATGACCACACGACTCACGGGACATTCGGATGGAATGTTCTTCGTGCAGATCAGGACTCGAAGGAAGGTCTCGTCACATTGCATCAATCTGGTGGAGTGTCTCGTGTGGATGCTGACATTCACGCGATTGTCAACGACACGGACGCCGCCACGGAGCTGAAGGGTGCGCTCCTTCACAATGGCACAGACTACATCTCCGCAGATCTGTTGACGCCAGTGTCAGCTGCAACGAGCGTACACATCGGGCCTTATCAACTCCTGGCTGATGGCCTCGGAGCAGACCAGCCGCTGGATGTTAACGTCGGAACCGCGACAAGCATCGATGTCCAGGTAACGGACGCGAATGGGACCGGAATCGACATAACTGGTGCAACAGTATCGGCGAAGGTATACAACAGCGGTGGAACGCTTGTGGCGACCTACAATGGAACTGCAACGTATGCCGACAATGGTCGATTGTCCTTCGGTCTTACGACTACAGTGACCGCCACGTCAGGCACGTACACGGTGACCGTGACCAGGACAACGGGTGCGACGGATACGCAGATATTTGGACCGCTGAGACTATACGTGAGGCCAGTATGAGTGTGAACATAATCAACATCACCGAAGACCCTGAACAGGTCGTGCAGGTCGCGGCATGGGTCGGTGACTGGCACACATTCGTCGTGCGTCTGGTCGATGAGAATGGCTCACCGATTGACATCACGACAGGCACGCTCAGCGCAACGTACACAAACGCAGCGACAGGCGTGGCGTATTCCTTCGTGACTGGTTCCGTGACGCTCACAAAGTCATTGTCGTCACAAGGTATCGTCACGATTCTCAACCCGGCTGCATACCCGACAGCAGCTGTGATTCGCTTGACATTGTCGCTCACGGTATCGACCACGGTGCGACGCTTCGGTCCACTGCTCATCGAGGTCCTCGCTCCGTGACAGTCAAGGTCGACTTGTCTGGATTCGACGATGCTCAGCATCGTTTTCGTGTGCTGTCTATCTGGCTACAGGAGACGGCGGCGAAGGCTATGCGTCTGATGATTGCCAGCATGACCGGGCAGAAGTCTGGTCGGGTTTACAAGATCGGGAAGAACAGGACGCATCAGGCATCCGCGCCAGGACAAGCACCAGCGGTCCTCACAGGCGCGTTGCGTTCGTCCATCACTGTCGGTCGCGTCAATGACTACGAATACATCGTAAGCATCGCGGCGCCATACGGGAAGATTCTCGAGTTCGTGAAGAACAGACCATTCGCGATTCCTGCATCCGACAAGGCGTGGGCGGCATTCACGAGCGTCGTGAGGAGATACTTCAATGGTTGAGAGTCTAGTCGTCGACGAGTGGATCTATGACACACTCACAGCAGATGCGACGCTCCAGGGACTGCTGGCGGTAGACAATCGCGCACCGAACTACCAGCAGGGCATCTATCTGTATCTCGCTCCTGAGAAGGACCCGATATCCCTTAGGCAGCCACAAGTGCCATACATCGTGGTGCGTCACACTGATGCAGGTCAGACCGATGAACAGTCGCTGTGTGGCGGTCGTATCGTGACGACATCAAGCCATCAGGTGTGGTGTTGGGATACACAGTCCGGCGCTGTATCGATGGCGCGTATCAAGGGCATCGTGGACCGTATCGACACGCTCCTGAACAAGCAGACAGTCGATTCGACCACGCCTCCATTTTTCCTGAATCGAACGAGCGTGAGCTCATCGGTAGACGTGAGCCAGGATGGTCGCGTCGACAATGGCATAGTGCAACTGTACACAGCCACAATAACTCCATAGAGGTAACTATCAATGGCTCGTCCACTACTCGCAAAAGACGTCACACTGACGATCACTTTCACCGCAGCTGCACTCACGGGTGACACGACTGCACTTCCGACAACGACCGCAACCAGCATCGTCTGTCTGGCAAAGTCGTTCTCCTCGACTGTTTCACAGAACATGGTCAACGCCACGGCATTGTGCGCGGTCTACGAAGCATCCCTGCCGACGACACAAACCGGAACAGTGAACCTCGAACTGTACATCGACAACACCACTGGACCTCTCTTCCAGAGCAAAGTCGGATTCGGTTGTGAGATTGATGTAGACTTGGATGGTGCTGCATCTGTTGCTGGCAACGTCGTGAAATATTTTGGTATGGTTACAGAAGCAGGGTTGTCCCTGACTCCGGAAGAAACACAGACCGAAACCGCGACCATCAAACTCGGTGTGAGCGGAATCACTGGTCTGGCAGGATCATAACTTGAGTTCAATCTTCGACGCCATTCCTAAAACAGAAGGTCGACCGAATCACAGTGTCGACATCGAGCGCTTCATCGGTGCGCCTGGTTCGTTCACATTCCGTGAACCGAAGGCCGCTGATTTGTTTCCTCGACCCGAAGTCCAGAAGGCGTTGAAGATTGCATTCCCGGAGTTCCCGGACCAGATGCTCCAGATTCTGATGATCATGGCACGATGCTATGTGATTCAGCCAGGAGACGGTGAAATCAATCCATCGCGTCGGTTTGCACAGCTCGCTCGAGACCGCTCGGACATTTACCTCTACGTGGTCGGAGAGTTCGCCAAAGCATTCCCGATTGACATCGAGCAAGCGGTGGACGAAGTCCCAAACGACTAGGCGGGGTGGCGCAGAAGATTCTTTATTGTTCAGTAAGGCATCTCAAGCGCCATCCCAGCGAGACCGATTTGAGCCTGGACGAGTTCGCCGAAGTCGCATGGGCTGGCGAAGTCTGGGAAAATCAAATTGTTGAAATCGTCAAGGCCGTGATGTCGGTGCTGGCGAAAAGGACTATCTAATGGCGCTCGGCATCTTCGACATCGTTTTCAAAGTTACAGGCGCCGGCGATGCTGTTCAGGCACTGAAGAACATCAAGACCGAAGCAAAGTCAGCGGCTGATGGTCTGGACAAAACCAAGGACAGCACAGCCGCTCTCGCAGGTCAGGTCAAAGGTCTGCTCGTAGGTGGCGCAGTCATTGGATTTGCTAAAGGTGCACTGGATGCAGCTGCAACTTACGATTCACTGTCACGCGCTGTAGCGACAACTGTCAGTACCACTGACGAACTAAATGCACAGATGGCGCGACTGGAACAAATCGCGGCACTTCCAGGCATTAACCTCGAACAGTCTATTCGTGGATTCGTCGGTCTTCGTTCCGTAAGACTAAGTGCATCAGAAGCCGAACAAGCATTGAAGGGTATGGCAAACGCCATTGCCTCTACTGGTGGTTCTGCTGAAACACTTGCTCAAATGACCAAGGGTATGACCGACATGGCTGGGAAGACGAGCGTTTCACAGGAAGAAATCAATCAGCTCGTGGAAGCCAGTGCTGTCGCAGGAAACGCCATCGAGGCGGCATTCGGTACACGAAGTGGTGAAGCGATTTCTAAAATGGGATTAACTGGCGCACAGGCTGTTCGCAAGATTGCAATCGAACTCGGAAAACTGCCACAAGCATCGGCTGGTATCCAGACTGCGATGGACAATGTTGGTGATGCGACGTTCCGTTTTAATGTGGCACTAGGCAATATTGTCGCTTCATTCCTTGCGGCATTCGGGCCAGAGATTATCAAGAAACTGGAACAGGCAACCAATCTTTTAAAAGTGATGGCGACCGAAGGCACCGCACTTAACAACGTAATGAAAGCATTGATCGCTCTCGCTGTTGTTTCGTTCCTTGCTGACATGGCTGTTCAGTTCAATGTTGTTGCCAAAGCTGTGATGGGTGCAGTGGCAGCGATGAGAGCATTGAATGTGGCCGTCCTGATTGGTAAGGCTGCGGCAAATCCTGCACTTGGAATAGCGGCGATGGCTGCTGCTGCAATTGCTGGATTTGGTGCATATAAACTATTCGAAGAAATTGACAAGGCCGGCAAGGCTGGCAAGATGACAGTCGAAGCGACTGGCGGGAAAGCGGGTGAACTGACTCCACCTGCCGTCACTGATATTGGTAAAGCAGCAGACACAGCTGCTGGTGCAGCAAAGTCTACCGAAGGCAAGGGTGGAGGCGGACTCATTGGAACGATGGTCGCCATCGCTGAATATGCCGCCAGAATGCAAGCGGCATTCGTGGACATGGCAAAGTCGATGGAAGGACACCTCTTTGAGATCGCGAAGAACACTGGCTCGACCAGGGACCTGCTCGATCTTCGGAAACAGACATTCGGAGGCGGTAGACTCGGCGCCATCGGTGTCACGGCTGCGGAGATACAGTCAGCAGGAAACAATGCCACCAATCAGGGTGGAGTCGGAATCATTCCACAGACGCTTATTCCTGCATCTACTGACCTTGAGCGTTCGATGCGTAAGATGATGATTCAGTATGGTCGACAGCAACTGGTCACCGAAATGAGGCGAATCTAATGGCGACAAACTGGCCACTCCTGGTCGAAGTCGACTGTCCTGAACCACGTCCAGACAAAGGACGTGTGTGTGTTGGTGCCGATGGAACTTCGTGGGACCGACAGTTCTCCACTGGATGGTTTGACAGTGTGACCATGACAGCCATGCCGGCGCCTCTACCTGTAACCGAAGGATGGTCAAGCAACTACAGCGGACTCTATGCGCGTGTGCCTAGGAGCGCGTACACGCTCACTACAGGCAGTGTATGGAAGCAGATGGAGGTCAATGCTGCCGGCGATTATTACCTCACTGCAACGACACTCGGCACAGCAAATGCGGAATGGGTCCGAACCACTGCATCGTATGGTGTCAATCAGGGATGGTACATAAGCGCATATGTTCCGAATTGGGTCGATGCTTCGCCATTGCCCATCCTTCGCGTTCAGTGGGGCTACGGTGGAGCGTCCACTGTTGAACTCGTATTCCGTGCGAATGGCTCCTGTATCGTTTACAAGGATGGAATCCAGAAGGGTGTCTACGACCAAAGCGACACCAACAAAACGCCAGGACGAAGCGTCACGAGCGCAAGTGCAGTAGGACAGCGCAACATTGCGCTGATGCTGATTCCGTTCAAGCGTCGCGAGCTGCTTGTCACGTCGACGTTTGGTGCAAACTTCAGCCACATGTTCGAGGATGTGCTTGACTCTCCTGGACAAACTATCGTTCCATCCGGAAGCTTCGCATGGAAGGTTCCGTACGGTCGTCCGACTGTTCAGATTGCACCGATTGCCTACGAGACCACAGGCGTGTTCTACTCAAAGCCTATCAAACTCCGGTACGCTCCTCCGACTGGTGCGACCTTCACTGGCACTGTCTGGTCTGATGTGGCTGGAACTTCAACGGGTAGCATCACAGAAACTGTCAGCGTCGTTACGTCAGCAGGTGGAACATACACGCCGAACGGCGTCATAGACACCATCAGACTGAAACTGGAAGTGACAACACCATCGCCATACACAAAGACGTCTGGTGTGGCTGCAGCCATGGCAACGTACACGCCAGCTGCAACGGCGACGGCGAACGCTCCTGTGGACATCACGGAGTACATCGATGACCTGGTCTTATCGGTCGATGAGACAAGTAGGACCACGCTTCGCATGAGCGCCAGGCGTGCAGCACTAGAAACTGCTGGCGTCCAACAGCCGCAGATTACATCAGACCGTCCGATTCGTGTGGCGATCTCAAATAGTGCAACGCCTACACCGACATACATCGACATATTCCGAGGAACACTCGCGCCTCCGCAGATTCAGTATGAACAAGCGGACCTCTCGCTGAACTTCTCAAAACTGCAGTTTGAAGGACAGGACCGCTCACGTGACTTCGAGCTGTATATGTTCCAGGATGGAATCCTTTATGATGGATACACAGCTGAGGATGCCATCGGCGACATGATGACACTCGTCGGTTATCCTCCGGCGACATACCTCGAATATAACGATGTAACTGGAATCAATATCTCGCGAAGTCCTGACATTGCTAGAGGCTATTCATCTTTTGTTCCACAGCGTGGTGACAGTGTCGCATCGATGTTGAACAGACTGAAGACGGATTATGCAGCGACATTCATTACTGGATGGTCGCCGACTACGTCTGGTTACAAATACCAGTGGGCAAATCCATATGACCTGTCATTTGACAGTGTGATGACGTTGTACCAAAGCGTGGCTGCAGCAGCTGCTGCTGGTGTGTCTGGAGCATTGCAGGCGAAGCGCGTCGTCCGCAAGATGACTGCACACTATGAAACACCAGAATGTAATCAGATTACGGTCATAGGTCAGGACCCTCGAAATGGTGACCTTATCTATTCATATAATGCTGATGTTGGAAGTCAGACAGCAGGAACAGCACCAGCCGACCGACCTTACAACTGGCGTGGTCGACCAGTGCCATACATCCTCGCAGATCCAAGTATCACGAATGCTGATGTGGCATATCAAGCCAGACTCTCGCTCCAAGATCGGCTCGTAACAGGTCGCATCCTCATCGAATGGGAGAGTGACTTCTTGGTGCTATCGTCAAACAATCGACCTCTATGGGTCCGTGACATCGTGACGATTATGAATCCGGATGGCGTGACGGTTAAGGGTATATATAGAATCATCGCAATTCCGACCATCGAGTTCGTAGTCGAGAATGGGGCTGTGCAGTTCCGTAAAGCTGTATATCGTGGTCATTATCTGTTCGGAGAAGAGTAATGGCGTACCTCGACGGCACACGAAGTGCTACGGCACAATGCGATCTGTCTCTTAGTTACAACATCCTTGTGTATCCGAATGATCTGTTTCCTTTTGTAGCAGCAAAACTCGGTTATGTGGATGGAAGCATCGGCGGACCAGGTTCACATACAGGTGCATACAGTACATGGACCTGGTCATGGACGAGCACACCACACGCGCCAAACTGGCAATGGTTCATATACCTGACGATGACATCGAATGATGGTTATGGTCATTCGACGACTGTGGTCAAAACTGTCGCCAGTGGTACAGAGAGTTTCGCGACTGAATGGGTAGATGTTGCAGCAACACTAACAGGATCATGGTCGTGTACTGTTGGCACTGACAAACTATGGAATATAGCTGAAACATCATATTCAATCTCATCCGCACCAACTGTGTTCCCACCTTCTACGTCATACGAATGGTATGAACTTTCACGGTATGGCAGCACTCCTTCGTGCACTTTGACGATTGGTGGTACAGCGTGTACAGCAACTGGATCCTATGCATCCGGAGCTCGTCACAGAATGCTGTACATTTTTGGAGCATCGTTCGCTGGTGTCTGCCAGGACGAGGCAACAGCATCGGCATCGATTACAAATTATCTGGTTAATGGTGTGACTCCATACGCTGCTTCACACACACACTCTTATCTGGGTCAATCAACCACAAACTGGTCAGTATCAATGACTGCCGGCACATTGGACAATATAACTGTAGACCTAACCAGTTATGCGAGGATTGCCGCAACATGTGCATTAAATGGTCGCATTCGCGCATGGTCTGCTTCCTATCCTGACAGTCTTACTTGTCGGATAACTGGATTCGATTATGAAACAACAGGATACAGAGATGTATCTGGTACCGGCTCGATCTCATCATCTGACACCTTTTATCAATATTCATCAGTCAGCGACATTGTCAAGAATAGTTCTAGTGATTCAAAAACCACTGCTCTTGATAGCGTTCCAATCAGCATCTCATGCGCCATCACATCGGCATCACTTACAGCTGTCGGTGAGGCATCAACCGAGACGCGGTGCATGTTCCGTGGCTTTAGGTTCAATGGTTGGTCACTGGCATACAACACGACCAGGAGTATCGCGGGAACGACGAACGACCGACTCTTCGCGCCATACGAAGGCATGTCCGGATATCGCTACCTTGACATACAGATCAAGGCGCAAAGCGGGACAGGCGTGGCGGGGACCTTCGTGCTGACGGACTTCCACGGGAATACAAAAACGTGGAACATTACAGCTGCGACGACGTCGTATCAGACAGTAACCATCGACCTGTGCAGTCCTGATGCATGGTCTGTGTCTGCGCTTCCGCTCACTGATGGGAAGGACAATCCTTACCCGCGCAAGAATACCGCCAGCAGTTCGTACGCTGGCTCAGAGAGCGTCGATTCGGCATATTGGGGTGTTACGTCATGCCAGCGTCTTCGCATCGCCACAGGGGCGATTGACCTCGGCACCACGACACTGAAGCAGGACACGATCAACGGCTTCACGAACTCACACTATGTTCCATCTGGTCTGGGATATGAGCACGAACGCATCACACCAGCCATCGTCGCCGAAGTCGACACGACGACATACTACTATTCACGACGCTTCTGGCAACAGGCGAACGATGGAAGGCACGAAGAGGAGAGCGACTACTGGTGGCAGAAGACTGTCGGTGGTGCGACTGGTGTCACGACATACAGTGTCACTCCGCTCTCGATTAGCGACCTCGCTGGTCAAGTCAACGCGTCCGACAACAGCATTGTCCGACATCCTGGCTGGACTGCCACGAACAGTGTGGCGTACCCGGGCAGTGGTACCTGTAGCGTGTCACAACCGCCATTGCGCGACTGTTTCCTGAATGGTGGAACTGGTATCAGCACATGGCTTTATGGCGGTGGAATCCTCGCAACGCCGAACGCAACATCTGGAACAGACTTCGCGTATGGCTTCGAGATCGGAACAGGAACCATCACGGCTCAGACGCTGTTCGACTCCATCAATGGCGACTTTATTCCGGACCTATACGACCCGTTCGATGTCAATGGTGGGACAGACTCCGCGCTGTATTTGCCATTCGGCGCCATCCTTCGTGGACCAGCGCATGGCATCGTCTTTAATACGTCAGGAGACCCAGCGACTACTGGAACAGTGACGCTTCAGCTCTCGAGCGATTCCTCGTCCAGGGGAACAGACTCGACATTCGATGCGCTTGGAAACTACCAGACCGGCTCACCATACGGACTCGGCAAAGCGAATCACTCCATCGTCATCGGAGCATCGAGTGTCGGTGTCAATCCGATGTACTCCGCGAAGCGTCAGAGAGCTGTATTCCGCGAAGAAACTCTCGCGGGAAACTGTACCGCTGCGGATGTCTCACCAGCACAGCAAGCGACCTATGGTGTCATCACTGCATCTGGTGGCGTGAAGCTATACCACTCGCGAGCACATAACGGAACGAACTGGGATGAGGTCACGACGCCGATCACGAACGCTGAATGTCTTAGCCTGGCGTACCAGAAGCACAGTGGTGCGATGAGTCTCATCATCATCGTGGACACGACCAGCGGTGAAGTAAAGCGGTACACAACCGACGACGAAGGGAACACAGTCAGCGTGGCAACAACAATCGGGACCGGGGCACACGGAACAGTCTGTGTTTCCCCGAATGGCATGGAATATATTTTCTTCCGTACGAGCTCGTCAAACATCCAGCGCGTGAAGCGTGACCCGATGGGTAACGTCATCACATCTGCGTCGAACGTGGTGACAGGCAACGTGAGCGATGACGAGATCGCGTGTTACTGGCGCCTCGGAGTCGTGTATCTCATTTACACGCACACAACGAATGGAATCACCATCGTGTCATCGAGCGACGATGCTGAGACGTTCTCCTGACCTTTTTGGTGACGTCAAAAAATGGTGAACTTGTAAGAAATCCTTACAAGTTGATGTGACAAGAAATCCTTGTGAGTTGTCAAGGAATGCTTGACGACTGAAAAAGGAAACGCCTCCAGGAAGGGGTCTGGAGGCGTGAGGATTAGGTTTAGAACCCGGTTGGACGTTAGGAGTATACATCATGGATGAACGCCGAATAGCACTGTTATCGACTGAACTGGCCATCGCGAACATAGGCGTCCAGGAAGTCGGCGAGAATCGCGGGAAGGCAGTCGAAGCGTATCAAGCATCCTGCAAACCGCCTGTCCCTGCTGGCTCTCCGTGGTGCGCGGCACACGTTCGCTTCCGCCACAAGCAAGCAGCCACGCAGATCGGCATCGTGTACGACGAGAATTTTCCTCGTTCTGCATATTGTCCAGACTGGTCGAGATGGTTCAAGTCAAACAGTCTGTGGTTACCTGTCCAGCACATCCGCGATGGCACAACCACGAAGCGTCCACGGCGTGGAGATCTCGCGTTGTTCTACTTCTCGGCGCTCAGTCGCATCGCTCACATCGGCATCGTGACCAGAGTCGAGGAGTGGGGCGTGTACACAGTCGAAGGAAACACATCGCCGGAACCATCCGATGAACTTTCAGTCGAGCGTGATGGCGATGGACTCTACGCCAAAAAACGAAACTGGCACGAGCTCGGCAAGTTTGGCGGCTTCGGCTTCGTGAATTTCTGACAAACCAAAAGACCACCCGAACTCATAGGCTTCGTCCTGCAAGCAGGGGCTATGCGACCCGGTGGTCTTCTGTTGGTGTTGTTACTTATTTGGTTTACCACTGTGGGAGGCAGTGGCAAATGATTTATACATCTAACGCCAAACATGCACCACTTTTTGTTCGTGCGCTGGATTCTCCTCGATGCGATAGGAAACGATGCCATCGAGCGCCGGATGAATCATGATGATTGCACCATCCTGGTGCAGACGCTCGAGAATCTCGTGCTCGCTCGCTTTGAGTAACCACAGGAGTCCTTCAGGCTTCTCTTCTACCCGAGTAATTGCTGGTTGATTTTCAGTTGATTTTCTTGCCATATTCGTTCGCGTTCGCGCTCCATATCTAGTTCGATGTGATGATTTGTGTGACACCTGGTGCAAAGAGTGACGAGATCTGACATGTTCTCTGCGCCTAATCGTTCGTACGTATTATGGTGGCATTGCAAAGTATCAGTCGAACCACACGCCTGACACTGATTATTATCGCGCTCTAGAACAGCTGCACGAAGTTTCTTCCATTGTGCCGATTCCATATATCGTCGATGGTATTCCCACCAGACTCCACTTCGTGCGCGCTCGTATTCTTCGTATAGTCGCTTGTATTCCGCACGTATTTGAGTCTTATTTACGTTACGTATACTTAGTGGATTATCTCGAATCTGCTCGACAATATCGTCATCATTTACAGCTGCTAATCCATACATTTTTACCAATCGATCTCGTTTCTTGAATGTGTCAATACGAAGTCCGCAGATTGTGCATCTTAGATAAAAATGCTCACGACCGAGAACATCTGTCTTCTTTGTCATAACAGAAGAACCATGTGTACATTCGTACTTCGTATATTTCGGTTTATGCTTTTCTTGCCATGCTTCAATGTATTCAGCATAAGAAGGAAGGTCTGCATGTGGCATGAGATCGCCAAACTTCACGACAGAGCTTCCATCGTTATCGGCAGATGTTCAAGCATGATGTTCTGGATGCTCTGTGCGATATCGCGATGCTCGAGCTGCGTGTCTGCACCGGTTCGCAGCTGTACATAATGAATCCAGGAACGAATGGTGCCAGACATGTACATCGTGGTCGGTGTGCAAAGAGGGAGCACCATGCGAGCAGTCTCCGCAGCGATTCCATGCGCCATCAGATCACGATAGACATCGGTGCAGAACTCGATGGCAGAACCGACCAAATACAGCGCGTCCTGCTGTTCTTTGGTCAGTTCTTCGACCTTCGGTAATGGGAGGCTTGATTGCCGATTGTGAGCGCCAGCGAGGCGCATTGCTGGAACATCGATGTCTTCGACCACTGTCGCGTACCGCTGGGAAAACTCCTGGAACGAGAACGAACGATGTCGGAGAATCTGAGCTGCAATCGCACGCGTGGTCTTTATCTCGACGCACATCGATGCCTGTTCGAAGATGCTCCAGTGTCCGTGTCCGACACAATACCGAAGCAGTCGCGAGACGTCCGGATTGTCCTGATTCGATGGGTTCGAGACTCGAGCACAATACCCGATGACCTTCTCAGCGTCTGGTGTGATCCATACAAGTTTCGTCATATTATGTTTACCTTACTGAGATGGTCTAAAACTTTATCCATCATCGACTGCCATTCTGTCCGGTCAGTCTTTAATGTTGTGGTTTTCGACCAAAAGCAGCGGTGATATCTAGCGCCTAAATCACTGCCTGTAGCTTTAGAAATCATGTCACGATAGACGCGAACGCGATAATCAGTAACCATCTGCTTTGACTTTTCATCAACTGTATCGATGTGAGAATGATAGTTCGTAGATTCTATTTGAGAACGTTCTTGATAGGTCACAATATCAATACGCTGAGATTTGTGTCCCCTTGACCTCATGCATCACCTTCAATCTGCAACGGTTCAGACTCTGGTTCCTCGTCGTTCACATAGAAATGCATCGTGCGACGAGCTTCGTCTTCGGACATTGCTTCAGTAATGAACGCCATGACCATCGGCTGCATAGCACTGTTTGGATGGACTTCGAGCGGAAGCCCGAACAACTTGTTCGGGCTGGTCTTGTCTTCATTCTTCAGATGCTCGTTCATCGCAGTCAGGAATCTTTGAGTCGCGACGAATCCAATGACTTCGAGTCCTTCCATATAGGAATCAGACATCGCACGCATCGCGTATTTCAGCAGATCAGGCGCGTTGCCTATCTTTCCTCGAATCTCCATTTGACTATCTCCCACACCGCGCATTGATGCGCTTCTTGCGTGCCTTCGCTTTGCGTACAGCCTTCGATGCTTTGTATGCGCTATGAATCATCAGATCGTAATACTTTCGATGAATCACAATGCGTGGTGGCTCCAGAGCGTATTGCGGCAACGCAGCCACCATCGATTGAAAATATGCTAATGTCATCGTTTGACCTTTTCCTTCTGTCTCTCAGCTTCTGCTTTCATATTGAAATCACTCATGAGAGAGAGAGACTTCGCCAGGAACAATCGTGTGTAACGTCCATATGATGGCCATGCGGCATTGATTTCTTTCCATGCCATTGAATGCCATTCGTGTAATGGAATCCTGTCCTTCATGTCATGACAAGCGGAACAGCACGGAACAATGTCCGTGCCGCCGTTTCGCTCAGGTATTGGCATGTGATCGCCAGCCTTTTTCGCAGAGTGACAGAACATCGCTCCACAGTAGAAGCACTCAGATGTCATGCGTTTGGCTCCTCTTCACCGAGGACGAAGTGCGACCCGTTGTGGTATCCCGGTATCGGCTTCGGTGTTGGCGCAAGTTTGCGAACAGTGTTCTGCGCTGGCGGTCCCGGCTTCAGCTGCTGGCGTGGTTGTGGTTGTTGTCCTATCGCGCCATTGCCATCGTCATCCTCGTCAGATGCTAGGCTGAGAAGTGCGCTGAGGCTGTAGCGTCGACCATACGACAGTGCGCTGCCGAAGCCGTGCGATGTCTGTTGCATCACTGGAACCTGCACGACGCCGGCTATCCACTCGCCTGAGCTGTGAATCACGCGACTCTCGACGGTGATGCTGGTGCTGTGCTCTCCGTCGATGGTGTCCAGCACCGACTGAACGACGAACAGACCATGTTTCGCCATCACTGGTCGAACGACCTCCATGATGGCATCGAGTGAAGTGTACTTCGAGCGAAACGCTGGATTCGTCGAATCCTTCACGATTGGTTTGATTTCCGCCTGTGCCTTCACAAGCGCCGGCGCGATTGCACCGATTGTCTCCGACATTGTCATTATCCTAATCCTCCCAAATGTAATCCTGCCCGACTCAAGGCATTCCTAAACGCTGTCGTCCAGTTGATATTCCGTCTGTCGATGATGGCGCCTGATTGCGTATAAGACCGCCAAATAGACACGTCATTGACCACATGTGTAATTGCTTGTGCAATTGCTGGCCATTCGTCCTGGCGTGTTTCGTATGCATGGCGGAGGCAGTCAAGCACATGTGCGAGTGCTTCGTACTTCGTGGTGCGAATCGAGCGTGCCCACTCAATCTGTTTCTCGGACCCACTCAGCGCGACTGGTGTCGGCTGAAGAATCATCTGCGTGACCTTCCATGCGCGTTCGATTGCGAGTTTGTTCTCGCAACTAGCGCAGATCTCAAGCGTCGAGGCCATCATGGCCATTTTGTAGCGCAGGTCAGCCTGCGAGAATCCGACCATGATGAAGGCGGTGTGTCCGCACTTCCACTTCAGGTCAATCCGTTCCTGGTTCATTGTCCTAATCCTTCCAAACGAGATACGGAACGACTGGGATTCGAACCCAGGAAGCCCATTCGGGCTCACACACTTAGCAGGTGTGCACCTTCAACCACTCGGTCATCGTTCCGTGTAGCGTCCAACTACATAAACATCCTAGCACGGGTTGACATAATGTGTCAACGTGTGGAATATTGAGGTCATGATTTACGGACATACACAAGTGGAAATCGCTGAGAAGCTCGGCATCCACA
>Ga0129333_10002856_pt1 | contig 16169 bp, 27 predicted proteins | sample CPB6_08_DNA_FD_94474 | JGI IMG/M metagenome (GOLD analysis project Ga0129333, IMG submission 94474) | Freshwater to marine salinity gradient microbial communities from Chesapeake Bay, USA - CPBay_Sum_0.6_0.8_DNA | ecosystem: Environmental > Aquatic > Marine > Coastal | place: USA: Chesapeake...
CTCATAACTTTTCTATTTCTTGTTTAACTGATTCCCAGTATTGTCCATTGCCGTCTCTATAATTTTCTTCTTTAATAAGTTCATCAACGGCAATGAGTGCGCATTGTATAACTATATCTAATGGTTTTGGCATATACTCTGAAATAATACCAAATTCCATGTTGAGATATTTATTAACTAATTCCTGTGCTTTTTCTTTTGGTGTCATAACTTTTCTATTTCTTGTTTAACGTGTAACCAATAAGTTAAATACATTGGGTGTGGTGTATAATACTCACTGCTAGTAGATGATAATGAATCGTCAAAATGTGCGTCATCTTTTCTACTCTCAACTATCTCATCTACTGCTATCAATGCACATTTTTTTGCGTACTCATGCTCAAATTCTTCTTCTGCCGGAACATATTGAAGAAATTTATCGTAAAGTTGTTCTGCTTTTTCTTTTGGTGTCATAACTTTCTGATGTTTTTAACTATACGGAATTTTATTCGTAATTCCTAATTGCCACTACTTTAGGGAATCTTGGTTTCCCATCCGGGGTTATGTTAAAGTACTTGATTGTTGCTTGCTCACCAATCAACGCGTCTTTTTCCTTCCAAAGCTCCTTGAGATAATCCCAACCACCATTAACAGAAGCAGTGAACTCATCACCATCCCTGCTTTGAAACACTAAGGCTCCAACCATTCCAGTTAAGTTACCACTACCCTCAACAACGCCAATAATCTCATACTCCTCATCAATAAACGACTTATGCTTGAGTAGGTAATTACTACGTTTATTCTCGTAGGGAGCATCCACACGCAGCATCTGACCCTCATAACCTTCACTTATATAGTTTTCATACAAAAAAGCCACATCCTCTTCACTCTGCGCTATGTTTGTTTCAACCACCATACAGCAAAGTGTTTTGGTGTACAGTTTAAGTTTATACAGTTCAAGTAACCTTTGTGAAAAAGTGCCATCGTGACTTGGTAAATCATAGACGTGGTAATCAATAATACTCGCACTATCTTTAAGATCCTGAGCAGTCGGCTTTGTCTTTTTTACTAACGATATGATAGCATTAAAGTCGTTAGCCAACTTGTCTGCATACAGTTCACCGTCAAATATAAGATCGGGATTTTTCTTGAAGTATGGTTTAAGCGCTTCAAAGATATGTGGAGCTGATATAATACGCTTACCAGTTCTTGTCCACATTCCATCAGATTTCACAATACACCTTACACCATCTAACTTAGGCTGTGAGTATAGCTTATAGGTCACTTTATCCTTACGATCCTCCCACTTGTTAGCAAGCATTGGTTTGAATATAGTGACCTTATCAATATCTTTAATGTTACTGAAGTAACCTCGCTCAGTACGTTTATCCCACTCAGCTTTTGCTTCTTTGAGTGCTTGCTGATCTGCTGTAGTTTCGTTACTCTTGCCTGTGTTTTTGCCTTCGCAGCAAGTCCATTCGGTAGTAGTTTTAGCTCCGTCAGTGTATCCGGAAGTTGTGCGGTAACAGTTTCCACGGACTTCAATAGTCCATTCGTTTACTTTGCCATTAACGGCACGTTTGTAGAGTGTGTGTAGTTTCATAGTGTTGTTATTTAGTGAATAAATCGTTATACATTTTTTCCAAGCCTAATATGGCTGGAAGTATGTTGAATGCGTACGCAGCCAAACCTGCAGGAACATATATCCATGGGTTTTTGGTAGTGTAATAAATTCCTATTGCAACTACGCCAAGCAGCAATGCAGTAAATACAAGTAAACTTTTTTTCGACATGTTATTTATTTTTAGTGATTTCAATTAGTTTTTGAATGCAAGCCGTTTCAGCTTTTTCGTAGGTATCGAATCTTAAATGCTCGTCTTCAGAATGATACAAATAATCATTGATTTCTATTTTATCAATTCTTATATACCAATGAGATGGAGTACATGCCTGTAAATCAACACATCCAAATAAATCATGTCTCTCCCTAAACCAAGCAAACACCTGCTGCTTAAGCGGAGCAATAAAGATACCCCGGTCACTAAACAAATGATGAGAATTACTGCAATAATCGTCAGCACCCATACAGTATGCATCTATATGTCGAATAAAGAAGTGCCCATCAGTATTGTAACAAGCAAATCCAGGCCCATCAAAGCCAAGATGATACAATTCCAAAGCCTGCTCAAAGGTCAGGAATTGAGATTTCATAGTATCGTAAAAATCAATCATAGTGTGTGTTTTAGTGATTAAATTAAGCGTCACGATGTAGTATAGCCTCCTCAGCAAGCTCTACTAACAAAGCGTAAATTGGATTGTCTTCAGAGATCTCCTCATAGTTTTCAACGTCCAGTACTTGGAAATCGTACCCAAAGTCGTTCTCAGTAACAGTTACAGAATAGGTGTTGGCTCCGTCCTCGATGTCAACAACGTGTGTGTGGTACGTAATAATGTTAGATACTTCCATAAATTAAGTTAAAAAAGTGAATAATAAAGTACAAAATCGGATTAACCGAGTATGGAACACAGCTGTAATCCAGCTACAAACAACCCTACGATCCCTATAAGAGTTGCAATAGTTGCGATAAATTCCAAAGTGTTGTTAAAAAGCTCGTCTTTCAACGTGCTAAACATATCCCGTAAAAAGGACATAGTAGTGTGGTTGTGTTGCATATAAATGATTTTACATAAAAATACGCTGAATAATCCATACTTGCAACATCAACACGGAAAACTTTCCCCGTGAATATCAGCTAGTTATATAACTACCTCATTATCACCGAGAAAGTTTTTTCCTGTGTTTACGTGTAAACTACAGGGTTGGTATGAGATTATAGGACTTCTGCCCAAAAATGGCCATTGATCGAAAGTCTGCTTGTGCAAACGCATCTATATTATTGTCAGCAGCCTTTATGTTGTAGTCTTTTATCATTGCAATCAGTTTATGCCAGTTTCCGAATTTAAGACAATCAGCTACTAACTGCGCTGAGCGATGCATCTCAATGTGATTAGTGAAATCCCACTCAATATGAACAATAGGTTGTATAATTCCACTTTCAGCATTGCCAGATATAAGATCAATACAAACATCCAACCCGCACTTGTAGTCAGTAGAAACAAGTCTAAGGAGTTCAGGTCGTTTGGAAGCATACTGACGAATCTGATATTCAGCTTCACCACGGATAGGTAATTTATACACAAAGTGTGAATGATCTAAAACAAGCTGATCTGTTCCATCCAATACAATCTGATTTGTTTGTGTTAGCCATGATTGTATGATCGCTGATGTTTTGGTGTCGCCACCACCATCTTTATACCAAGTATCATCTTTAGTAACCGATACACCTGAGTTTGCATAGTATGCTTGCTCAATCTCATTAAGATCATATCCTTCGTGATCTACGTGACAAGCACCTGTTAGTAGTATTGATGGATCTTTCAAAGGTCTTGTGATTGCTCCAATCCCTGGTGCTTGTGGAGTATTGATTGTAAAGTCAAATCCGTTACGCTCTTGTATAAGCTGTAGTGGTGTAGATTGCTCAGTTAAACTGTTTTGCTGAAGTCCCCAGACGTTATGGACGTCGATAAACTCAATAAGATTGCGTAGGATTGACATAGTCACCATTCAGGTTTATAGGAGTAAACATTTTGTGCATAACTGTTAACACAAGGACGTCCTGTATTGTATGCACCAAACACAAGCTTCCAGTCACCGTATGTGTTGTGTAACCTACGCAATAACTTCATGCTCGTCATCACGTTGTATTGTATATCGGTTTTAAGCTTTTTATTTGGTACTGACTTACCGTTTATTAGTTTTGCAGTAGCAGGCATTATTTGCATTGGTCCTAATGCTCCAACACTTGATACCTGAGTTTGTTTGTAATCCCAATCAAAAGGTCCGCTATATCGTGTTTCATAGTATGCAATACCATAAGCGTAGTGTTTTGGTATATCAAACGAATCAGCGTAATGCTCAATGTAGTAGTACATTTGTATGCACGGTGGATCGTGTTGAGTTACTAAGGGCTTAGATAATACTAAACTATGCCAACCACAATGACTACTAACACCCACAAAGTAAAATACAATACACGCAAGTAGCATTACGATAGCAGATCCAAGCGTCTTTAGCTTACTCACCTGCCGTAATTTGGTTACTAATCCGTGCTGCATACAGTTTAAAGATAGTCATTCCAACTGTATCAGAATACACTTGATATTCGCCAGTCGACTTGCTAATAATAAGTATGTCACGATCATCGTTTACTGCTACAGAAACTTCGCCAATGCTCTTAATGTTTGTGTAGGGGTTTGTAAATGCGCTTGTGTATATGTCTTGTACTTTGTAAGTACTGTAACCAATGCCAAATCCCAACATAAGTGCTACAATAAGCATAAAGTTGTTGTATGCATTTGCAAGTCGGCGTTTTGTGTCTTCACTTATCTGAATAATCTTCAGTTGTGCTGCTTTGTTTATTGCTTCGTTTATCATAGCGATAGGGTTTTAATTTTACGTGATGCGTTTAATACTTCGAGACGGAACCTACGCTTAAACAGCGACCACTCCATCTCCATAGTACTGGGATAATTTGTTAATAGTCTGTTGATAACTTTGTTAAGATTCCACTTTCCAGCCTTTGCATAGCGCCAAAATGTAATAGCACTAAACTTGTTGGTGAACTTCCAACGACCAGAGTGATAGTGTCCTAAAACTGTTGTGGATTTGTAGAATGGATCTTTAAGTGTAATCTCAACACCAGGATATTCACTACCTTCAAAGAATCGACGACCTTCAAAGCATATAACAAGATCCTCAGCTTCGCCAAGTGTAAATTCATGGCAATCGCAGCTTTTATTGTAACTCATAAATGTTGTTTAGTTTAATAAATCGGTTGAATGATCCGGAGCATCTGCAACTGCTCGACCTTTGTCGGTAAGTCTTACAAGCTCATCATCACCATCATCAAAAACTTCAACAAGACCTTGATCAACTAAATCTTGTATTGCACTTCTAACATATATTTGTTTAAGTGTTGCAAAGGCTTCTGAGGGTGTTAGTGTCATTTCACCACCAGCCAACCATTTGTTGAATAACGCTTCTCCAAGTATGCTACGAGCAATATCTGGGTGAATATAGTTTTGTGACTCATTCTCAATGAGGGCTGGGACAATTTTGTTCAGTTTGTCCTCAACTGATTGTGGATAGTGTGTCATAAAATTGATTTATGCAAATATAAGACTAAAATTCCAGATTTGCAACAGCGTGATTATACGTGGAATTTCTCGTTTGGTCTACGTCTTCCGAATGGTCTTGGATCTATATCGCTGAGACAGTGTATTTTAGGCTGACGCATGTTCTCAGGTACGATTTTGTTGGTACCTACATAGTAAACGTTTCCGGAATAACTTTCGCCTTGCAATCTACGATTACCACCAAAGGAGCGAAATTCGTTTGGTGTTGTGCGATAATAGTTTCCTTTAATTTTGACTTCACACATTTTCCCAGTGTCAAAGTCATAAACTATTTTATTAGTATGTCCTCTTTTCTCGGCCATACATCAAATATAATAAATTATTTTGAGATTTGCAACTACGGATTGTAGTCTATGGAGTTGCCTATCAACTGTTCACCAGCAGTTATATTTTTGTTTGCGACTATGTTAAATGACCTTTCACCGTTGTAAGCACCATCTACTATATTGCAGTTTGCACTTGCTGTGGTATTGAGAAAAAATCCATCCAACGGAATCTCAACCTTTCCAGCATATATAACAGGATCGAGTGGATAGCAGGGACCTAAATCAGATCCGCTTGTGATTGCTGTAGCAGCATACGCACCTAAAACCCCATTGGAGGTTATTTTAAGTACAACACTGCTGGGAATTGCTCTTGGCATATGTTAGTTTACTATAAATATATAAGACTAATATCTTGGTATACTCTAATCTTATTAAGAATAAGTAAATTAGTTCAATTTTCAAAGGAATCAATCAAACTTGTTACAATTATTTCGCCATCTACTAATCTACTCATTTGGGCAAATTCAATACAATTATCAAAGTTTTCCTTCATTTGCGAGATGTACGACTCAGCGTCCTCTTCAGTTTCTAAAGCTCCGCATACGTATCCGGTATCCGTTTTAAACTTATATCTATAAGCACCATACGGATTTTTAAGTTCCTTTACTTCTATTACAAGATTGTCAAAGGAGGTATTGTTACTACCATCTTTGGTTATTAACTTACCATCTTCATCACGTTTATATACTGCTGAATAATGGTAGCCACAATTGTTGCAAAACATATATTCCTCGCCTGTTTTGTAGTAATAGTCGCTATATGCTTCGTGTTTGCAATTAGGACATTCTAGATAATCTATTACTGAGCCCATAACTTTTAATTTTATTAATGATAAGAAAATAAATTCATACTACCAAACTATTTCCTACTAAAAATTACCGCCTGCGTAAGCGCGTGTGTTAGTAACCATGGCTCTACATTAGGTATGCAATATAAAAAATCTAATTCGTATAGGTAGCATTTAGATTCTTCTTCGTACACCGACATACGTATATTGTTGTTTAAGTAGTAGAGGTGTAACGACTCGTGCACAAGTATAGCAGCTAAGTCGTTTACTATACCCAAACGAATTTCAGAAGCTGGAATTAGTATGTTGTGTTTATTTTCTGTTGTAGCGAATGTTCCTGTCCAGTAATCAATACGTTTGCAATACCGCTGTAATAGTTCGTACTTTTCCAAGTCGTATGTCCGTATAACAGTTAGTGCAGAATCGATTTTAACGTGCCAATCGTCACCGGCCTTAGCTACTTGAATTTGTGCCTGCGCAGTAGTACAAAACAGCAATAGCAAAAGATACATCATTATGGTAATTTCCTTACAGCATCAGCGATTGCCTTTTTTAAAGCTGATGATACTGTCATCTTCTCAAAAGGCATTTGTCCTTCCTGTAACTCAATTAACATGGCTCTTACCTCTGTAGCAGATTCTCCTAATCCAACATACTTTGTTTCCAAGTAGTGTAGTTTAACACCAATTTCTGTAGTTTGTTCTGATTTTTCAAAACCGGCTATACGTAGTGTACTTTTAGGAATACCAAAATAGTATACCTCAACCCAAACTGAATTTCCAGAATCAGATAAACAGTATTTTTCTGAAAGGTAGTCCTCTGTGATTTGCTTAATACCAAACTTAATGTCTCTGTTGCCTAACTGTCGCACTTTTGCAGTAACGAATATAGAATCAACCTTAACACAAGTTTGTGAGTAACCAATAGTCGAAGCAATCAACAACAATAAAAAGATAAAATGTTTCATATAGTTTAGTTTGTAAATCCTGTTCGTAATAGATAAAAGTTTGTTGTACCGCCACTAGTAGGCGTTACTGTGATTGTTTGCACGCCGGGATAAGTTGCTTTTAAGTTTGTTGTACCAAATTTAATTACATTCCATTCCGAGGTTGTGAAAATTCTATAGTTGGGCGATACCCATGAACTAAACCTTCCTGACATCTTACCGTATACATTATACGAATCGGATATCGTTATTCTACCATCATTGTTTATATCGTATTGGTAGTACATTTTGGAAGTAAGTGGAGTGCTATTTAGTGTTATGGAAATTGGATATCTAGCTTCTACTATCCCCAAATTTGGCATCACCAAGTTTTCCACTTTAATTTGAAATTGAAAAGATTGTGCATCCAGATTCGGAACGATAGAATAAAAGCCACTTGTGTTCGTGTAATAGGTACCTTTAAGTGTGAATGTAGTTTCGGGTAATGATGGCGTAAATCGCACTGAGTAGTTTGTTACTGACCATTGTGATGCATTCTTTCCTCCAACAGGAACCACATTTGTATTATCTATATTCACCAATCCGGCAGTGGCGTTGTTGGTTGTGCATAGTGGTTTTGAAGCGTAGTTAATATCAATTACATTCGTGCCTTCATACAATATAAACTGGAAGGTGTGATAGGTAGTTCGACAACTGTAGTGCGGGACAGTGTTGAAGGACACAATAAGTTTTCTATTTGGAGTAGTGCCAGTAGTGGTGTAGTATATGTTTGAGGCGCCTGGGTATAAATCTTCCCAATCAGCCATTATGACATTCCTGGGTGATCCTGCATTTGGTATGTAAGCTGCTGTATATCCAGTTGTCTGTCCTGGTGAAAACCCTATCCAACCATTAGATCCAACATAAAATTGCGTGTAGTTGTTTCCAAAAAAAGTGAACGTAAATCCGATATTAAACGGCCCGTGTGTAACATCATCCGATGACGGTATTACAGTACCAGTATTAAAAGATAATCCTGTGGGGTATGTTGGAAAAGTAACTTCATAGGGATCCATTCTCTTACCATAAAGGTTTATTGGTATGTTGGATAGTCCTTGTTCATTAGCTCCATAGACGTAGCCAGAATGTGTAAACGGCTGTGCATTTATGAATATCGGTAACAATAAAAGTAATAACAATTTTTTCATATTAATACTCTTGTGCCCATCATTATACTATAATTGAGAGTTGCTTCTTTAATTGCCCAAGCACCGCTACCGTTTATATTGAGCTTAAATCGTTTTGTAATTTTCACATTCACACCGAGTATAGGTAGTACTACGTGCGGTGATTTAAGCAGTATGTCGTTATAATAACTAACATAAGGTGCATACACATACAGCATCATTGCTTTAATGTCAAATCGTTTACCTAATTTAAAATCACCTACCGTACCAGCAATCACTGCCGTACCAACAAACTGAGTACCAAACACATTTCCATAAGAAGCAGTTACCATATACACTGCCTTAACCATCTTACGCTTATCTAAAGTCCACATTTGCCCTGCAGATAAGGTCCCGTAAGCAGTGATGCGTTTATCAAATCCAACCGAAATTGTACCTGATATCACATCAATTCTACGTTTAGACAAGAAAGCATAGAACCCAGTAACGTTTGGTCCCTTTAACGCACTAGTATAATCTGCTAACACTCCGTAAGATCTTCTACCATCCCAACTCATTGCCGTGTATCCACCAGTAACTTTTCCACCAAGGGCAACATCAGTGTTTTTAAAATTGAATCCAACAAAGTCACTAGAAACTAGTATGGATGGCCTATTTCCATTTTTATTGGATGGTGAGCTGGAAGTTGCTCCTACAGTATTCACTGCACCACCTAATATGTTTGTTTTACCTTCTTCTCCTGGTTGTGGTTCTTGTGTTGAAGTCTGCTTTGTATCGTTGGTATTTGCAGACACCATTCCAGCATCACTAGACTCTGAGTCAGTACTTTCGGTTGATTGTCGTGATTGATTGCTACTTGATTCTTGAGTAGGTGTTTGGTTTGTACCTTGAGTTACTTCTTGCGAGGTTTCTTGACTTTGACCACCATCTGCAGTTCCTCCAGAGCTGCTTGTGTTGTTTGTTCCTCCCAATTGGGAATTTCCACTTCCGTTAACAGAGGCTCCTCCACTTTCTGAGTTAGTGTTTGTGGTTTGTGTGGAACTTCCTCCTTCAGTACCCACTGCGTTAGTGTTTGAATTTGTTTCCGTAGTTGGTAAACTGCTGCTGACAGTGATATCACCATCAGTATTATTAGTGCTACTGTTACTTCCATTGCTTGAACTGTTTTGATTGTTATTTGATTTTTTAGATTTTTTATCATTGCTGCTTTTGGATGTGTTTTGCACACTATTAATACCTGAAAGTAGATTTGTGGTTCCAGAAACATTAGCTACATTTGCTAAGTCTGTTATTGCGTTTAGTGAATTTAATACATTAATAAAATTGATAGCAGTATTCTGAGCAATATCCACTGCAGTGGGCAGTCCAATTATACTTGCACATGGGTTTAATCCGCCAAATGAATTGTACACTGAGTTTGTCCACGACTCAAAGTTTCCGTTATAAAAGTCCGCTGGTTGAAAAGTATTAAGTTGTCCATAATAAGAAATCGTTACTCCAGTTGTAGGTACATCAATACTTTTAGTAGTCCCTTTGCAAGGATCTACATACGAGTATGTAAACGTCTGTCCGCTCACGTCCATGGTGAAGAGCAGTACTAATAGTACAAATATGGTCTGTTTTATTTTCAATTTTTGAATACACCTTTCTTAATCAATCTACTAACAATACGTGCAGACGCTGTTTCTAATGATTTTTTTGTGGTTATACCAATTGTTGATTGGTTAAACTTTATTTCAGAATCATCAACACCATCCAAAATAGACACAGTTTTTACAGTAGTGGCTTCGCCTAGGCCAGATCCGACTATTACCTCACCAGATTCAGCGTCTACAAACTTAACCTGCAATCCTAATCTAGTCATTTGAGTTGTTTTAGACTGACCATTGATCTTCAGTACCTCATCATCCGAAACTGAAAAATCGTACACTTCTATGTAAACAAAGTATTCAGCGAGTTTAATCTTACCTTTACCATCCAATTTGTTTTCAGTAAACCCTTTATTGGAAGCTTTAAACTGGTTTATCATCCTCTCTTTAATCTCCAACTTATCCTCTGTAAAAACAAACCTGTTTGTATACTCTAGATACTCTAATACAATGTTTGTAACACCTAATCCGACTCGCTTGTCCTTCAGCTCAGGATACATTTCATACAAATCTTCATTGATACCAATTTTAAGTAGTTGAATGGGTACTTTGATTGTGTCTGTATATTCTGCAACAGCATCAATAGACATTTTCTTCTCAAACTCAGCTTGGTACTGCTCAGTCTTGATTGAACCGACTTGAGCAATACCAGCTGCTGTGTTAAGTAGCGTTACTACGAGTAATGCTAGTTTTCTCATTTAGTTTTTTGATTTGTTGTAGTTAGATCTGAAAGTGATGTACCATCCTCCTCATCAACTTTTTGAATAAGCATCTTATCTCTGTCTTCGGAGTTGAACCAATAATCAACTACTTTATTGAGATTACCGACAAAGGCACCTAAAAGTATGAGCAGCATTTCTTTCCAATCTTCTCCAATCGAGACACCAAAAAATACTGCTGAATTGATTCCTGCAATAATAAAGAAAAACAATCCCAATACAATTGCTGTGATTCTCCATCTATTGGACTGCATCTGTTGAAGCATGAAATAGAACCGATTCTTATCTTCGACCGTAACATACTCTTGTTTGTTAAATCCGACCATATCTCCTAATTTTTTTAAAAGTGACATATACTATTGTTTAAATTGTTACCAAGGAGCGTCTTCTGTTTCGCTCTTTTTTTCTGTTTTAGTTTCTTTTGGAACTTCAACAACCCTCTCTTTAATAACAGTAGTACCACCAGCCGATTGTTTTTGCTGATTGGTGTTGTTATTTTCCAAGTTAATTATTACTGGTGCTGCTGCCGGTGCTACTTGCTCTGTTTTAGTTTCTTCCTTGTCGTTTGAAGAATTTCCGTTAAACAATGTAACACCTAACCAAGTACCACCACCTGTAATCAACGTTGTTACTGTACCGATTATGGTTTTCTTTAAGCCGGACCATGTACCGTCATTGTGAGATTGTGCTTCTTCTGACATAGCTTTAGTTTTGTTTTATGATTTGTTTAGTAATATACTTTCCGTTTTCCATAACCAGAGTGGCTGAGTAAATACCTTCTGAAAGAGTGCCTAGATCAGTGCTGTATTTATATTGTCCTTGAGGAATTTGGCCACTCATAACGACCATGTATAATTTTCCATTAAGGTCATAAATTCTCAAAGATCCTTTAGTAGTTTGTGAAATTCTAAACCCGATGTTTACAATTCCTGTAGCAGGATTTGGATAAACCTCAATCGTATTAGGTGCTAGGATACTTCCACCTACCATTCTAAGAACTTGTAGAATTCCATTAGTAGGAGTTATATTAAGATCCTTTGAATTAACATCACCAGCATACTTATCAGTCGTTGATAGCGGACTTGCATCCCACTCGTTTTGAGGCTTAAGTGCAACAAATTGCAAAGTCACTATTTCAGTACCATCCACAATTAAGTTTTGTTTATTTGTTTTATCAAATCCACCCCAATCAACTCTACCATTCATTGGATTAACATATGTCAGCCATTTTTGAGCAAACTCAGAAGCTATAATACCTTTAAACTCCAGCAACGTTTCATCATACTTTAATCCAAACTGCATAGAGGAAATGCTAATACCATTTGATTTAAGTTTAACTGGAATGTCTACTAAGTTGCCTTCTTGCACAGAAAGCTTGGGTACATTGACTTCGATAGTTGGAGCTGCGAAATCATACTCAACCGTGTTGTCGATCACATTATAGATTTGATTATCAACTCCCGGAATTGGATTAACAAGCAGTTCAATAGGAGTCACACGAGCCATATGATATCCCGTTCCATTAGCATCTCCAGGAACGAGTACATAAAACACAACACTATCAGGTTGTCCTGGTAATATGTTATGATAAAAGTTTGTCGTGCCTGGGATAGTTGCTGTGTAATTTGTATTTGGATTCGCCGTAATTGTATTGAATTCGGATACTGTAAAAAACTTAACATCTTTCACACTATTAGGCCACTCAGTGAATCTGCCAGATATCCTACCAAATACACCATAAGCATCTGTTATTGTTAGATTATCCGACTCATTAACATCTCCAGTATAAAAGTCCCATCCGGAAGGAGTGGCACCTCCAAGTACCCATTGATTAATCAACTGAGCATCTGCTGTTGATACAACACTTCCCACATTCATAGTGTCACCCTGTATTGCAAGACGAACATCATAATAGGTAGTGTCTACCAATTCACTTAAAGCAAAGTTTCCATTCACATCAGTAATATAGGAAGCATGTTGTGTCCAAGTAGTACCAGTTTTAACTTTTTTCTCAAGTGCAAGAGTCAAGTTTTTAGCAGGGGTTCCTGTTACATTTGTAAAGGTACCGTGAAAGTTGAGTCTTTGTAGCTCCCACACACCGCCATAATTATGTAGATTCAATACTGTATCCAATCCAGATTGATTTGCAGCATATTGAGGAAATGTAGCAGCTGGTATAGGTGCTGTCCATGTTAGATTTGAAATGGTTGGTAGTGCATAAAAGGCAGTCGGTGCTACGTGTGTAAAGGTAATATCAAACGTTTCACCGTTAGCTAATGTGTAAATGGAACTACTACCTGTATAAACAAGAGTGATTGTTACATACCCGCCTGCATTATTGTCTAGATATTGTAAATCTAATGCAGCGGTAGATCCAACGAGCGCAACTGTGGCAGATGAAAATGCGTTTTTATCATAAAATACACGAAACTGAACACCGGTGTATAGTGTTGATGTTGTGTTCTTTAAAGTAACCAATGCGTGGGAAACTCCTTGAGTTGCAGTACCAACTTGATAATTGGTATCAATGATTGCATAAATACCGGTACCCGGAGCAGGGGGGCCAGATTGTGCATTAACAAATAATGTTGTGCATAAAAACGATAACAGAATTAGGGTTTTTTTCATTGCGTGTCTTTTCTAATAAGTATGGATTGGCAGAAGGAAACCTTTACAATCCATCCAAAAAAAGACAACTATTTACATCTATACAAAGTATAGTCCGAGCTTTCCGGTTTTTCGTTTTTGAAGTAATAACATTCGGATACTCCCTTACCGGTGATAGTTTTATGAAAGCCCGTTGGAACTGTTGCTCCGGTAGGAAGCTTTTCCGTTCCAAAGTCTATTGTTATTTTAACATTGATTGGTGTTGAATTTGCTAGTTCTCGTTCGTGAGCTTCCAACAATCTCCAAGTACCTCTATTTAAGTATTGATTTTGTAATGCACAATTCAAATAACTAAAGGTTTGATATAGCATTTCAGTCGTGCAATTAAAATCAGCTGCCGGTGCTAAGTGACCCTTGTCATACACATTATTAACATAATCATTTGCATCTGAGGTGTGTATGGAATCGCATCTGTAAAAGTCCATTCCTGTTCTTTTTGCATTACCGGATGGGCATAGTACCGAGTACTCGATCCAGAGTGGCTGCTCCAGTTTTTCAGAATACATTATTGTGAATATATCTGATTTAATGAGTATGCTATCTCTTAGTGACTTCTGGGCCGATGTGACTAGCGGAAGTAGTAATAGTATTAATATATTTTTCATATCAATAAATATGGATCATTATGATAAAGATGCTTTAGGAGTTGGGTTTAATGTCTTTTACTTTATCAATCGCCACAATATATTGTTTAATGTTTTCAATACTACTGTTGCCATTTCTAAAATAAATTCTTTCTTCTTGTTCGTCATACTTACCGGTGACATCAAAAAAATGTCGTCTATCGGCTTCTGACTCATCATCTAACCAATCGTATTCCCAATTATCTTCATAATCCCAACCCGGCATATATGCAAAAGGTTGTATTTTATATTTGTTAGATAGTTTATCACCATCAATTGTTATTCTGTAATCTGTTTTTACGTTCCAATTAGCACCTTTTTTATGAAAGTTCTTATTTCGTGTAAACGATACGTAATACAGCGTGTGACCTTTATAGCTTTCAGTTGATGCGTTAAGTTCATTAGAGTCTAGAATGCTTTTAAGGCCGGCAGCGGAAGTGTAGTGATACAGCGGGCCTACTTGTTTAGCTTCTTTCAATAAATCCTTTAATCGTATCATACTAATAAATATGATTAATTTGATAAAGATGCTTTAGGAGTTGAGTTTGATTATTGTATTAGTTTTAGTCGATTGACAGGGACTTTTTGTTTGATGACATACGCATCATTATCATCATCATCTGATAAGGTATAGTCTTTTTCAACCTCCAACCCAGTAGCATCAATTTCCCATATATTCATATCTTCCATAGGAGGTTGCGAATCCATATAATTTTTATACCATTTTGCTGATTCTAGTGTTTTGAATACATATATTTCATCGCCGGTGGTAGATCTTTCGTATGACGCTTTTGTAGGATCTAATCCATATTTTTTAATACTACTATAAACTCTATTAGGAGCAACATGATAGTATATATTAGAGTTATTCTCATTCAATAAATCCTTTAATCGTATCATATTAATAAATATGATTAATTTGATAAAGATGCTTTAATTGTTGGGTGTGATTAAGATATATAATCTACAAAAGTAGCTTCTCCTGAATTCAAATCACTAATCTTATCTAGCAACATACTGAATGCGGCTGCGTTAAGTCCTAATGTTTTACCATTTGTTTGTAAAGATTTATAAATTGATTCTTTATTATTTAGAATGTGCTTAGCCACATCTTTTTTGTTAATAAGATCTTTAATTGTATTTTGATCTACTAATTTGGATTTTTGTAAAGACTTAATGATGATACCTAAATTAACATTGGATAAGTATATACCAACTCCCTCGTTTAAGATTTTTCTAATCTCTTCTTTAATAATTTGATGTAATTCGGATTTTTTCATGTTTATACTTTTAATATAAATATGATTAATTTGATAAAGATGCTTTAATCGTCACTACTTCTTAATACATATGTAAACCCCATAATACCAACCAAACATTTCATCGTCAAATTCTTTTTCCAATCTGAACTTGTTTATATCTATTGATACTTCTTCAAAAAAAGATTCATTAGGGAACCTTACTAACATTTTTTTCATATTCATATTTTTAATTGGACAACGGCATTTTTATTGCTGGGTGTGATTGATAATTGACTAATTGTATATCCTCCTCCAATAAACACTTACAAAAATCATCATTACTAAAACTGTTCAATACTGCTTGTGCATCGATAGGTCCTATTCCACATTCACCTGATTGAGTAGGCCAAAATTCTGTGTTGATGTTTAATGTTGGAAGTGGAAAAGGTTCTCTTGTTCGAGTTGGAATGTTGAAATCATTTAGCAATGACATTTTACCTTCTTCTGACCAAACAGGAGTATTTGGAAAATTAGGTAAATTAACTTTACCATTTTCAAATTCTTGTCTGATTTCATTTGAAACCATATTTAGTCGTTCTTCTAAACTAAACTCTCTTCCAATTTGTTCTTTACAACCCTCAATTTGATTTAAATAAATGTGTGTATCACCCAAATTACCTATTAGTTCATCAGGAACCATATTTACAATCTTAGCAATGATTTCCAATAGTAGACCATAAGATGCTATGTTGAACGGTAAACCGAGTGGCGTATCCACGGAACGTTGATTCCACATTAAAGAAATTGCTC
>Ga0129333_10002857_pt1 | contig 16168 bp, 28 predicted proteins | sample CPB6_08_DNA_FD_94474 | JGI IMG/M metagenome (GOLD analysis project Ga0129333, IMG submission 94474) | Freshwater to marine salinity gradient microbial communities from Chesapeake Bay, USA - CPBay_Sum_0.6_0.8_DNA | ecosystem: Environmental > Aquatic > Marine > Coastal | place: USA: Chesapeake...
AAAGAGGTAAACATTTTTGGTAAGATTCCATGTCCAACTGATCAGCAAATACTTTTAGTGCTGCCCCATAGCTGATAAGCTGCCACCATTGCCTAAGTTCAGGGCTTTGAGAATTGGATAAAAGCTGCACAGGCTTTTTATAAACTTGCATCGAAACTAAATAGGCCTGATCGGGTATTGGTCTAAACACTAAGTTATTACCGAAAAACAAGACTGAATTTGGGCGCGATGCTTTGTATGTATAGTAATGGCAATTGATTGGCTCGGTAGAATCTGGAGCTATACCCCAATTCATGGTGATAGCGCCTGTTTGATAATTAACAGTTCCCGCTTGTCTTTGAATCAAACTTTCAGGGCTTTCTTGAAACGTCCCTTTATTAGTAGTATCTGAATTGATTGTAACGGTATTTCCAGAAATCGCCGTTACAGAGTATGGCCCGCCGTTAATCGAGGGTATCCCATAGACGTTTGATATAAAAACTAGGTCGCCTACAATGATTCCCGAATAGGCTGAGTCCAATGTTAAAACAGTTGTAGCACCAGGGGTAATACCTATTATGTTGTTTCCAGAAAATAGAAACTCCCCTTCTCCGTTATCAACATAGGAAGCTGATTGTCCCTGAATGGTGGTAGTGATAAGCACGTCATTAGGGTTAACAGGAAGATTACTGAGATTAGCAAGGACAGGAGCAACACTTGACCCGTCGCCGGTTGCGAGTTGTTGAATGAAAAATAGTTTCGGCCACGCTGCATAAAATGTATCCTGGTTCTGGTAGTAGTTTAAATAGTACCCATCGCAGAAAATAGGGCTTTGCAGCAAGACATATTGTTCATTTGGAAATGCATACGTATCCTGAAATTGATTTAACGTGAATCGATAATTGTCTTGCAAAATGCGAGAACGCATTTGTTCGGGGAAATCGTAGATTAGGTAAGTATTGATGTAAAAATTTAACTCTTCGTCTGAAATATCAGACGTAGACAGACGGCCAGTGACCCTTCGAACCTTTCTGCGTATAGTCTCAAGATCACTGTCTGCACCGCCTGTTAATGTCGACATATTACCCGTTTACTGCCTGTCTAGGTGGTTCATCGACGATGCGAGGCTTCCAAGAAACATTGTGGTTTACTTGAAATTGAAATCTTTGAATCCTCTTATTAACTTCTTTTGAGATATCAGGATTCACAAAATTGCCTCCAGCTGACATTATGGGCCTGCTGATATTACGCCCGTCGCTAGTAACCCATTTTTTTTCTATGTAGCATGTTTTGTTATTTAACAAATCACACAATGTCACAGGAATTGAAATTAGTTTATTTTCTACGAGAGTGAAATAACGAATCGGCCCCTTCCAAGCTCTATGCGGTATGGTGATGGGTTGGCCTGGATGTTCTAGATTTTTAAAATATCCTTGTACTTGGGGCACTTCTTCATAAAGAGGGATATTGATTTTGCCAGCTCGTTTTTTTGATACCATGAAAACAGGCTGTGACGTGTCATAAGTGATTGTCTCGTTCGTTTCTGTAAGGGTAGGAGCTAAATCCTCCGGCCTTGGTTCATTGACAATCTTTGAATCAGATCCTGTGGGTACTTTTTTGTTACTTGAAGGCTGTCTGCCCATGTGTATTTCCTTTTGAAAAAGGGGGCCGTTAAGCCCCCAATGATTTAGATAAGATTGAGGTTAGTACCGACTGAAGCAGTCCAGTAAATAACATCGCTTGAAGCACCGCAGACCGCAGAACCCAAAATGAGTCCTTTGTAACCTACGTTATCAGTAGCATCGCCCAAATAATTTGGGGATGTACCTGCTGCTCCTACGGGTATGACAATTGGTCGGCCTTGCTGGAATGCATTTGCAGTCACTGGCCATGCCCAAGCTGTATATCCGCTGGTATCCCAATTAATCGTGAACGAAGTAAGGGAACCTATTGCAGTGATAGCAGCACGGACGTAGTTGAGTTGCTGCATTCCATAAGCACCGTTTTGAGGGATGCGGAATGAAACAACGTCGCCCACTTGGTAACCATGGTTTGTAGCCGTAGATACAACCGCGCTAGTCGCCTGAGTGATGTTCGTAATATAGGCTTCTCTTTCCACGAAAGTATTAGGCCATACTTTTTGAACAGTACCGCCAGATCCAGCATTTGCAAAACCCGATGTATCAACGGGGATTGTAAATGTGTTGGCTCCGGTGCGTGTTACTGTAAACTGAATTCCAGAAAGCTGTTGCTGTCCAGTTACGTTGTAAAGAATTACCTGATCACCAGTAGATAGCCCATGAGAGTTGCTTGTAACAACTGCTGGGTTACCTGGAGCTGATTGGCTAACGCTTGTAATTGCGGTAGATGCAAAGCTTGGCAGATTGTCATAATCAATCGGGGTAAAACCGTTTGAAGCAGCATAGATGGATTGATCAGTTGCAGCTCCGTTGGTATTCTGAACTCCAAAATAAGCACCTCTTGGTAGTCCAGCAATAAACCATGCTCGTTTAATCACACCAGGGTTAGCTGTTGAGTTAAACTGAGTTAGGTTCCACATGTTGAAATTGGTAACATTTGTTCCAAACGAAATCGTTTTAGGATTTCCGTCTGAAGTAAAGCTTCCATAAAATAGGTTTGAACCTGGAATAGACATACATTACCTCCTTATGCTACTAGGGTTGATCTAAGGTTGTTCAACCAAGCATCATTGAGGATGCGGTATGCTCCAGCGTACTTGAAGCCCATGCTCATACGTTGATGAAGTGGGTCATTACCCCATCCCAACGGTTGATAGAAGATTTGCGGGAAGGCCCCTTCCAAATCAACTATGCCATAAGCTTGTTGCGCTACACCGAAACAGTTGTATACATCTGCACCAAGGCCAGAAGCGTCCGGTTCTACAGAACCTAGTGGAGAAAGAGTCCAGCGGGTATTTCCTACCGATCCATATTCTGCAAAAAGAACAGACATATTGCTTGGGTAGTTAGCTTCATGGATAAACCCTTGTACGTTCTCAAGTGTTGGAACAATACCAGTGTTAGCCATGAACCAATACGCAGGACGGATTGGTGCTGTCAAAATCTGTTACTTTTATGACCTATTTCTAGGCGGGAAAAACTCTTCGGATTTTCCTCACTACCTTCATATATTCGTAGTGTTCAGACTATCGCATCTGCTTACGCAGCCATCTCATTTAGTCGTTCAGCGTGCATTTCTGCTTCGCCCTTGTCAGCCCATCGGCTTTCCAAGTCAATTAGAGTTGGTTTTACTTCGGCACATTGTTTACCGAATTTCAGATCGCCTTCGATCACCTCACTAATAAGTCTCGCACTTTGTAGTTGCAAAGCTACATACACAGATTGTATATCTTGGAAAGTAAGCTCTGTTGGCAAATCGCCATTACTTCCGTTTACACAATCAATTTGTGCAGCAGTTTTGCTAAGCATATCGCGTGTTAGTTCGTCATGCGTTTCACGCATAGACTGTGCTAACAATGACGCAGTTTCATTCAAAACTGGGTCTTGAATTTGTAATGTCAACTGGTCTGTGAGTATGATATACGTTCCATAAAAATCGACTTGCGCATCGATATTTAACGCGCTTAGCGTTTGTGGAGGCGGTGTTACACCATCTGTTAACGGTACAGTTGCGGTGTTTAAGTTAGTGTAGCGTCTAAATCTAGCAATTCTACCAGACTTAGAAGGCATTAACACTTGGTATGCAAATCTCGTATGAATCAAATTTGGTTCAGGACGAGACAGCAAAACTTTGTCCAGCCATTGTTGTATTGGAGCTGGCAAGTTGTTGATGGTTGTTGGTACTGACATTTTACCTTGTAATTGTTATGCGCCACGTGCGTACATTCTAGCCATCTTCCATACTTCAGCTTTTTCAGCTAAAGACATAGACCTTGGACTTGCATCTATTCCAGATCCACCAGATATAGATTCCGATGGAATTGGTTTACTCAAGTTTTTCTCAATTTCTTTGCTATCAGCTTTTTGAGTTGCTGATTTGTAAGCGTAAGAATTTTTTACTAGCTGATATGCTGCAAGCCTTGGATTTCGGCTGTTTTGTATCGCATCTAGTAACGCTGGATTTTCTTTGACTAAAGGTTCGACGAATTTGACGACATCGTAATAATCAGGATACGCTTTTGGAACATCTTCGATTTCTTGCTGAAGCTTTTGCTTTTGCAGCCTTTTTTCAAATTCTGCTACAGTCATTAGCTCATCGCCTGAGGAATCTTCATTTTGTTCAGGCTCGAAGACTTTTTTAAAACCAGACTTGAAAGTATCAAGCTGTTTTTTAATTTCTTCTTTTTCGCGTTTTTCTAATTCCAAATGATTTTTGAGTTCGTCTACAGTTCGTCGCATCTCTCTGAAGTTGTATTCAGCGGTCTTAGGCTTTTCAGTTCCTTGAGACTCTTGATTTACTTCGGATTGATGTAGCTTTTCGTCAGTGGCGAGCTGATCTTGTACGCCTTGATTTAGTTCTTGATCTTGCATGGGTTTGCAAATACTCCATTTTTTTTAGCCGCTTACGGCGGTCTATTCGTTAATTCGCTATTTAGTTATTGATTAGATTTATTAATAGACATGGAGTGTTATGGATTCTGAAAAGAACAAAACTGTTGGACAACAAATATTAGATAATTGGGGTAAAAGCGAATCGCCAGAATGTAGAGAAGTGACAAACGAAAGCTGGTGGAAAAGCTTTCATCCGAAGTTGAAAGACTTAGTTGAAAAGCATAAATCAGAAAAAGATAAGTTCTACATTATGCTTAATGTAAAAAATGAAGGTTTGATGGGTTGGAATGCTAAACATGCTACCTGGATTGTAGCTGATGAAGAACTTCCGCCTAAATCTATGGCTATACTTTGGTCTTATGTACAGTCTACGGGAGAACTAAGGATTGAGTGGTGTTTGCCGGATGAGGTTTCCATCGAAGAAATTTGCGCTATGCCGGAAACGTATGACAAAAAACTTGTAGCTGATTGTAAGAACTACATGGCTGCGAAAAAAATTGCCGTAGACATATCTAAAGCGCCTCGACCTAAAACAAAACAAATCATTTTGCCTTAAACCTTGAATGCGTTATAATTTTCCGGTCAACAAAAGGAAAGTTATGACGCTAATTAAAATGATTCCCAAAAAACGTGTTGCTGCTAAAGGAATGTTTGCAAAGGCTCAATTTGCGCTTAACAAAAATAGATGCAACGTTAACATCATTATCAGTAATGAACTAGCTGAAATAATTTCAAAACCAATCGCTGATAAAGTAGACGTATTCTACGATGAGAAAAACCCATTTATTATTGTAATCAGAAAGTCTGAAAACGATAATGATGGTTACAAACTAAGAAAATCTAGAAACAATTATTCACTTTCTTTTTCATGGAGATTTAGAGTGCCGGAAAAAGCAGAAGAAAGAAAAACAAGATCTTATTTTTTTGACATGCATCCTGAAGGCGGGCTGCAAATTTGTTTGAGTTCTGAGTTTTGCCCTTACCCTGGAGGCTAAAATGGAATGGACACAATTCATTATATTTTTCATCGGGGTTTTTGGTTTATTTATTTGGAATAGAGCAGAAGGAAGAGCCGATGCTAGACACATGGATAGCAAATTAGACGCGATAAGGAATTTGATAGATGCAATTAAAGAAGAAATGAAAGACTTTCACAACAGGCTTTGCGAAATTGAAAGAAATAGAAAAAATTAAGATTTTTTTCGCGCTTCGCTAAGAGCTATTGCCAGGGCCTGTTTCTTTCCTTTCACTACGGGCCCTTTTTTTGATCCGCTATGTAGTTTGCCTTCTTTAAATTCTCTCATCACTTTTTCTATTTTTTTCTTAGCTTTCATTTTAACCTAAAGGTGCATTTGGAGGCACTGTTGTGATGTTTGTAATTGTGTTTGCTAATGTTAGACTTCCTTGGCCACTCGGTAATACCTGGGCTGTCTGGCCAACAACGGAGGCAAATGGCGCAAAACCTCGCGAATCCACAGGAATAGAAAAGGTATTTGGCGACAATATCGTCGCGGGAAATATTTTTCCGTTGAGTTCCCGCATTCCAAACTCTGGGGATGGCAAAAAGATGCGAACATAAATACCCTCTTCAAAATTAAAATTGTTAGTTGTGGTAATAACGCAAGGATTTGATTGAGAAATATTAGAGATAGTTTGAGCTGTAGGATTCCATACAGAGGTAGCAAAACCTAAAATAGGTGTTAAATTAGGCTGCTGCGCGCTCATTTACAATCCGCTTCCATTGAATTATTTTTGAATTGTCCGCAAGCCTCAAACCCATCCATTTTAGGCCCGTCCACCATACGACAACCGTTTTGCCGATTGCGGTTTTACCTAAAACTAAATCAAATTTGTGTGGATAAAATTTAGGTATGCTGGCCCAACCATCCTCGTCAAAAACAACATCGTTGTATTTGTACCTAGACTTTTTTCCGGATTTAAGGGTTTTTGTTAGGCCAACTTCAATCATTTTTTCTTTTTCTTTTTTTCTTTTTTTTCTGAAAGCAATTCTTTTTCTTCATGCATGTGATGTTTTAATTGCTTAGGCGACATCTTCGCATATTCTTTCATGTGTTCTTTAGACATTTTTTTGGGTGCTTTTCCCATGTGTTTCATATTTTTTTCCTTTGAATTACATTTACATTTCATTTTTTTCTTGCAGCTCTTGCGTTATCGACTAAATTAGGGTAAGGCCTGCCTGCCGCTTTAGCCATTCGTTTTGCCGACGCTTTTTTTGAAGGCGTTAATTTTTTTGGTTTTGATTTAGGGTTTTTTGTTTCCCAAAATGGTTTGTCCATTGTTCTTCCAATCGTTATATTTTTTTGCGCTCGGATATCTTTGTTGTCCCAAGTCCAGCATTCGCCCGTTTCATCTTGGAATACAACCCAACACAAATTATGTTCAATACCATAATCGATAATAAAATGTGCAAGCGCAGAACCTTTGGGTGTATTTATTGGAATGGGAGGGTCTAACCTAGTTAGCATCTCCACTTCCTCAAAGACTTATTAATTCTGCTATTCGGATCTTTTGCGGTTTCAGATGAAGTAAGTTTTGATCGCATTCCTGACATGCGGGCGCAAAAGCTTTTACGCCTAGACGCTCTTTTGCCAGTTGGGTTTTTTTCGGTGACAGCCGTAGATAATTTTGAACCAGGATGTTCGCGTCTGTATGAAGCAACGCCTTTTTTGTTAAGTCCGCCGGATGGGTTTTTGCCTTCCTTTCGTTGCCATGCTGGAGATTTTGCCATAATTTGACGGAGCCGGATTTTACGTCGCGCCCCTGTCGACGTTTAAAATAGGATAAGTTTTAGGATACGTAGTTTCTTGCGCTATATGAATGCTTGCGAAGTTTTGCAGCATCTCTTTCATCAATTCGAGCTTTTTCTTCTGCGTATCTCATCGAACCATCCCAATCGCCTTTACGAAAATACATAGAATCTGGGGTTTTGATTGGCATTTTTTTGGGTTGATCGCCAAACCCTGAGTCTTTTGACCCTTCTTGAAATCTTTTAGCCATTGTCTACCTAAAAAAGATATTTCGGCACTACTGACGGGCGAACCATTCGCCCCGCACCAATGCTTTCTGTTTACATTTAAGATATGTTGTAATTTAGAGAAAGGACGATTATAATATATGCAAAAAAGAAACATTTTAGGTTGTTCATGCACATCGATAACGAAAAACTTTTAATTAATTTGATTGAAAAAAGAAAACTGTTTTGGGAACCAATAGTTGCAGCCGCACTTTTACTGATGGCAATACTTGGAGTTATGGTTCCATTATATATCCATTCCGATAACGCCAATCGAGCTTTAATTGAAGCTATAAGAAAGGATATTAAAGAATTCCATGACGCTCAAAGATTAAACTCTTCAAAACAATAATAGGCTTTGTGAAATTGAAAGAAACAGAAAAAAGTAAATCTAAAAACGGCTTTCAGAAACGGCTTAAAAATCGATTTTAAGCCATAGGGGTGCTACCTTGGGTTGGCTCTAATCTATTTAGCGCTTCTCGGGCCTTTTCTTCTTTTTCTCCTTCAAGAAGGCGCAAAATTTGCAGTGCGCTTTGCAGATGTTGGAGATCAATTGTTGAAAGTTCTTTGATAGCTCTTGCTTTGTCCAGTTCGGCTTGTTCATTTTTGCTCTGCGCCTCTTTAATCTTTTCGATAGCCATTGCGCGATTTTCTTCTACTTTCGAATTTCTTTCATTACCAATCGCATCGTTTGCTTTAGCTTGCGATTGATATAGTTGAGCTTGGGCTTGAGCCGTCATCATTTCTGCTTGCTGCTGAGCTTGGGCTGCTTGAGCTTGAGTTTGAGCCGCTGTTTCCATAGCTTTGAGAAGGTCTGTTTTATTTTGCAGCGGAGCTGTTTTAATAAGTACTTGCTGTACTTCTGGACTATTGGGCAAAATGCCTGCTTGTATCATTTCAAAGAGCTGTTTGAATTCGAGCATTTGCTGGGTAGGCGTCAACGCTCCATCAACAATTTGCACATCAAATTTAGCAAAGTATTTGTTTTTGATTAATGGATGCGGGTCTTTACCTAAAATGCGCGCAAACTTAGCGGGCTTCCAGTTCTTCTGCATTAATTCAACGTGGATTTCAGATACGATTTTTTGGCTTTCGTCTAGCTTGTTGAAAATAGGCGAAAGCATCGTTAAATTTGCGCCTTGGCGAAGGTATTCTAAAATACCCGCTTTGGCGTCATCCGCTTGACCCATGAGCTCTTCATTAGCCTGCATCATATTGCTAATATCGCGGCTAATAACCTCTTTTTCCTGGAACCACGAGGGCGGTATTTGAGCTGGAGGAATATCGCGAATGCTGGCGTTGATATCACGCCCTGCTTTCATCGGGATATTTTGTCCGTTACCTTTATTATCAATAAGATTGTCAGGATTAACAACAGCACTTTCGTCATATATATATCCACGATTGATACCCGCTTCCAAATAGTCTAATTCTAGTTTTGCCCGTCTATTATACGCCCAGGCCATATCTCTTGCATTTCGAACAAGGCCTTGTATTCTGTGAGGCATGTAAGGAATTTCAGGGTTAAAGAAACACATGAAAGGCGCAAAAGGATAGCGATCAAGCCCATACGGAGCCTCAACGTCTAGCATTGGTGTGTTTTGCACAACTACGGCGTATCGGATTGTTGGAACGTATGTTTTAATCTCTTTGATTCGAATCCCGTTTTGAGTGCTCCAACGCATGAATTCGTCTTTTTCATCGTCTTCGCCTTGCCATTCAAACGTTTCGCCCGATTCTTGATCCAGCATCATCCGTTTTTTACGCGTTTCTTGGTACCAAAATTCATCGTAAATCAAAAGATTGCGCTGCTGATAGTTAATCGCCTCGGGCATATACATGAATCTGCCGTCGCTATTGCCTTTAACTGGCACAGTGTCGATATCTTTTTCTCTTCCAGGCAACAAAATCTTAATACGATCTTTAGATAACCATTTGCGCGTCCAGCAATACCTACAGTCGCTCATATCCATACGCTTCATGAATGGATCAGTAAAGATTTGCGTGTAGTTGAGAACTGAACTTCGGACATCGCCATTTATCGGATCTTTTGAATAGTCAAGCCAATGCTGAATCATTGACATGCCTACACCGCATGACTTTTCAAATGCATCGCTAATTTGATTGTAGGCGTTAGCGTTTTGCATAGACCACATTAGAGACTTCGATAGCTCATCGCATGGTTCTTGAAACTGGATTTCTTGCGGAATCATTACCGAAGTTTTTCGGTTTTTGATTTGGTTGCCCACGATCATTTGAATTTTTGGGCGAAGCAAATTGATTGTAAACTGATTGCGCCTCCAGTAGTTGAATGTACGCGCGCCATATGAGTAAAACGCTTCGGTATCGCCCGCGAGCATCCGCGAATCTATATCCGCTTCAGCTTGGTATTGCAGCCAAAGCGGAGAACCTTCGCGCCACGCCATTTCCATGCGCCCAAGAACTTCTTTTGAGCCGTGGCCTGTATCTACATACGATGATTGAAATTGAAAACCTGGAGTCGCTGCCATAATACCTGTGGGTTACTATGGCGCGAGTTATCAAATATATAGATTACTTTAAAGTAAGCGTCTTTCTAATCTTAATTAACGGCTCATGTACATGTTTTAACATATCGTACTTTTTCATCAAATTTAGGTGATTTTTAAAAAAACCATTTTCAAAATAAAATATTAATTTAACTGGGTCAAAATACAAATTTTTTTTGGCTCTATCAAATTTAACTACGTCCACATCTGTTTCTTCTAAAAGTTTTTTAATACTTTTGTAGCAAATGAATTTGTAAATTTTTTCAAATTGAACTGTAGTCATGTACCAATCGGGAACTTTTTTTGTAGAGCATTCTGTTTTTTCTTTTTTTTTCTCAGGTTTTTTTTCCACTTGAACTTTAAATTTGCAAACAGACAAAAACTTTTGAAATTGATTCGCTAGATTGACAATTTCGGTGATGCATTCTTTTGAAATGATGTAATGATATGACATAAGGCTCCATAAGTTAATACCCTAGATGAGCCATAAAATAATTTAGCTTTTTAATTCAACAAATTACTTTGCCGATGCTTCTTGATTTTTTCTTTTAAGAAGTTCTTGGTAAACTATTGCGTAAGATTTGCTGTTTCTCATGACGCGCCAATAAACTACTTTGTCTAGTATTGGGAATTGATCCCAAAGATCGCAGCCGTACTCATTTTCGCCAAGATAGATAGCTGGTTGATAAGTTAATACTTCGACTATTTGACCTTTCCATGGCTTTTCATCTGTAACTTTTGTCCAATCATAATAGTAATCTTGCGGTATCAAAACAAGATCCTTATGATTTCAATTGATAATTCGATCATTTTTATGCTTAAGTTTTTGTACAGAATCTTCAATTTGCGGGAAAATTTGTATTTCTATTTCTGGTTTTTTTACATAGTATGTACAACTCGGTAAAAAACCAAACAAAAAACAAAACAATATTTTCATCATTTGTTCGGTTTTGAATCGCCGTAAAAAGTCATCGGATCTTTTCTTCCGTGAGGATGCACTTTGTCATTTGTAAATCCGCAATCGGTGTTTTTGTTTTTCATAGCCCATTGTATGGTGCAGCTTACAGTTGCAAGGCCTATAAAACCAACGAGGAAAGATATCATTATTCTGCGAGCTAAGATCAAATGTTCGTCGTCCATATTCTACCTCAAAGCTTTTAGTTATTAGGAAAAGTGTTAAATGTCAAACGCGATTGATTTTTTGAAACAAGACGTAATAGAAAATAGATTGCTTAAAGATGGCAAGGGAGATTAGTCCGATAGCTATAAAAGTGTGTCCAGATTGATAAGCATTAAAAGCCAAGCAAAAGTAGGCAGAATCCCAGATGTCAGATAGAATACAACAAATAAATAGCATCAAACATTCCTCACGATTTTTTTTTAGTTATATTTCGTTTTTTCTTGATTTGGTTTTCAAATTCCGACATGTCAACTGGAATGCTGTCAAGTAAAGCATATGGTTTCCATCCCAAGCAAATCATACAATATTCTTGAAAACACTCGTCGCATAGATATTTCATAAATAATCCGCTGAATTTTAACTGTTTAGAGTCGCAACAAAAACATTTAATTGCCATACAATATTTTGCCTAGTTCTTCGATCCCAATTTTAGAATAGCTGTTAACATTTCCTTTAAATTTACGAAACCTAGGAACAGATTGTTTGACTTCTTTTTTTGCCCAGTTTTGGTTTGATCTAGCTATTTGCTGCTGCTTGCGGTATGATGTGCTCATCTGTGGCCTGCATGTTTATTGCTAAAAAAATCTGCCATAGGATCCCATGCTTTTTCTGGCGGCTGGTAACCCCGTTTTGCTGGATATACTCCATGTTGAAATCTAGTTGCGAGAATATACCTGGTGCTATCTTGCAAATGGTCGAATTGCTTTAATGGCTTATCAACGCCTTGCTTTTGCCAAGATTCATCCCAAACATATGCCGTATACTCGCCTATCAGGTTTTTGCAGCTTGAATGTATTTTGAGCGTGCCCTCATTTAAGAGCGTGGCATGAATTCCAATTCCTTCAAGAACATTGTTATTTGCATCAATGAGGGGCAAATGTCTAAATCTTGATCGAACTTCCGTTTTAAGGGCTGCGGCTGAAGGGTCGATAAATATCCCATCGATTGAAAGATTGTTTGCGAAACTGTTGAGATCTTCTGCGTACTGGCTAACAGTTTTTTGCCTGCCCTCTTTTTTACTATCCCAATAGTATTCTTTTTCAATCCACATGTTCGGGTACAATGTTGGGTCGTATCCGAGCATAACAAATGCCGTAGGGTTGTTTTGGCCATAATCCACTCCAATATAATATTCACTTGCAATTCCTGGTATTTGGTCAATGATGTGTCGATCGCGGTTAAACATGGAGTAGACAGCCCCTTGAGCCATAGTCCATAGTCCTTCAATTCGCCTCTTATACCAAATACCGGTGTTTTCTTTTTTTATATTCTTAACATATACGGGATCAAGCGAGGGGTTATCCTCCAAATGAAAATCCCAACATGCGACGTCTAATTCATTCGCTCGATCAATAAAATCGCGCTTTAGCCAATGAAAAGGAGAATCGGGGTTTGTGGTAGCAAAAAGCCTAGCCCCTGGTATGCTTAGTCGATCAAGTAATGTTCGCCAAACGTTTTCGGGCAAAAGAGTTGCTTCATCGACAAGCGCTCCGGCGTAGGTTGCTCCAAGGATTCGGCCTTCTGCCCTTGCATCTGATGCGCCCACAACGTAAACCTTTCGGCCATAGAGTTCAATTTCACCGTACCCGATTTTATAATCGATATCTGATCCGCAGAAATTGGAAAGCATGTTAATGACGTTTTGGCGAAGCGTCCTTTCAGATCTTCCAACGATTGCGCACAATCCCGAAGGGCCGTTAATACAGAAATCAAGGAAGCATAGTAATGCTGCATAGCTTTTTCCGCTTCTAACAGATCCGCACCAAATGTTGATACGCTTGTTTGCTTCATTAAAGCTCCTTTTTTGTTTATCTGATAACGGTTGGACACGGAACATAAATACCTGTTCCGCACGTTAGACAAACAAAATAATTTAGTCAACCCGAAATTTTGTTATGTTAAATTGAAGTTAAGAGTAGATTTGCTAGATATTAATTAGTAACAGGGGTAAAATATAGCTAAAACAAAAGGAATCAAAATGGATAAATTAATTGATTTTTTAATAGGATTCAACTTTCAAACTATAATTACTGTTATTGCTGCGATATGGTATTTTACAAAAGATATAAAAACTGAGCTGTCCCTTAAACTAGATAAAATTGAGGTTGACCTAAATAAGATGAACACGCGGGTAAGCCGAATTGAGGGAACGGTTTACGGCCAGGAAATTTACAAGAAAATTAAGGAAGACTGACTAAAAAAATGTTTTGTGTTCGATAACCTTCGCTTATCGATCATTAAACATTGCTTGATTTTTATTGTTTCAAAATTTAGTTTGACGCAATGGGGCGTATTAAAACTAGATCTGGAACAGTTAAGTTTGACGATAATGTTGATATGCAAAAAGCTAATGAATTTTTAAAGAAATGGGAAAGCTTCGGCGTCTATATTGGTTTAACTGAGGGCTTTGACAAAAACCTTTGCAATGATAGGCAAACATTTATATCTGGAGCGTTAGAAGGCATTTATAAAGCATTTGTTAAGCTCATGCACCACTACGCAGAGCCTTGGGATGAAAAACTTGTACGCACGGTTATTCGCGGGCAAATCAAACGAAACATTTACGATATGTGCATTATCAATGGCTATTTGCCATCAAGAGGACAAGTTTTTTTTCCTAAAGGTTGGGTAAATTGGGAAGACTACTTTCAACTTTACGAATCTAACAATGACATTACCGCAACATGCGAACTTAATTACATCGAATCGCTTATTGAAGAGCTCCCTGATAAAGATCGCGATATAATGCGTCTTTTTGCTGCTGGATACGATTGCGCCGAGATATCAAGGCGTTCAGGCTACAAAAACAAATCCGCGGGGTTAAAACGCGTTTACAGTGCATGTAAAACAATACAAAAAAAGCTAGGAATATGATCCATTGCTGTTACAAAGATAATTTTGTTTGCTCGCAGCGATTTCAAAACGATTGTTTAGTTTTGGAAGCCCAATTCGGATTTGAACTAAACGACAACGCAACGTGGACGGGTGAAATTTATACAGAAGTTACATGCTGCCCATTCTGCGGTTACAAATGCTCGAACGTTCCAGTGAGTAAAAAAGAAAAAACTATCGATCATTAAACAGATCCGTTTGCTCAACTACCGTTTGCACTTTTTTAGCCGTATGCGCAACGCGGGCGCGTGCAATTTCCGCGTACTCAGGTTCTTTTTCAATGCCAATGGCTTTAATGCCTAGCTCTTGAGCTGCGACTATGGTACTACCACTGCCCGCAAACAAATCAAGTATCAGCGCGTCTTTCGGCGGGGCAATGAGGGTAATAAGATATCGCATTAGGGATAGGGGCTTGACTGTTGGGTGAGGATTTTTTCTAAAAACAGGAATAGGTGTATCTGAAATTACATCCCTACGATCTATATCCGACCATTTATCACCATTTGAGTTTTTTATTTCAGGAAACCCCTCAAGCCCCTCATTTCGTTCGCGCGGGGAAGCTTTTGCGCAATAGAAGAAACGGCTTGCTCCGCCGGAGTCATTTGGGCACGAAACAATACCTTGGCATTTTTTTGCGCCAGCCATTGCATTAGTTCCGCTTGCTCCTCTAAATGTTTTACCTGGGGATTTACTAAACCCGCTTTGTTGATCCAAAAGCTGCGCGCTTTCCTCATCCAAAATTAAATTGGATGGCCATCTTCCTTTGTTGTGAGAACTATATAACGAACTTCTAATGCCCGTTCCATAACATGGTGTTAACTTATTTTTGTTAATGTTATTGCGTCTATCTCTTACACAATATTCATTACTTAGAATTCGCGTTGCGTCAATATTAATCCCTGCTTGCCCCCACTTTTCAGCGTTTTGCTTAAACGTGCCCTCGAGGGGTTTCATTGCGACAATGCATGGCTCCCAAGATGGCTTAAGAGCTGTTCCGTATCCTGGGATTCCAAAGTTATTATGACTTTTTGGGAATCCCGATCCGTAGAGCCATGATATGCAATCGCGAATCTCCCACCCTGCATCTTCAATAGCACAAGTGAGCCGATGAAATGTTCTAGTTCCTCCAAAAGCTAACAAATGCGCCCCGGGCTTAACAATACGCAACGCCTCTTTCCAAATAGCGTCATGAGGTAAACCCGCATCCCAATGTTTTCCCATGAAGCCAAGGCCGTAGGGGGGGTCGCAAACAATCCCGCTAAAACGGTTATCGGGAAACGTACGCATAACGTCTAGGCAATCGCCCGTGATAATTTCATTCATTTCGGCAGCTCCGGCAAAGGCATCCAAATTTCGTATTTACCGCAATCCGAAACGCGCTTAATGTGCCAGCCTTTTGCTTCTAATTCAGCGCATTCTTTGTCATACCCATGAATACAGCTTCCAGGATTACGATACAAAATACGATATTCAACTTTTGGTGCGATTGTTTTATACATCCAAAGTTCAAGTTTTAAATCTGCAATTTGATTTTCAAGCGATTCCAATCTAGCGCGCATGTTTTGAACTTCTTTTATCAATGACTCATGTTTCTGATCTGTATTGCTCACGCAAAACCCTTGTTTTTCTTTTTTAAACCAACTCATTGTTTTCCTTTTGTAAAAAGGGAATAGGACGCCCCTTGCAAGGCTTATATAGCTAAAGCGTCTCTATCCCTAAAAGCCCATGGGGGACTGGAACCCCCGCCTTCTATTGACGCTCTACTCGTCTTGAGCTAATGGGCTTTGAGCGCGCTGCATGTTTAAATATTCTTTAATTGCAGATAGATTGTTATCTGTCAACACGTCTTGAGAATATCCGCGATGGCGGGCTTTTGTACGAAGAAAGAATATTAGCGCCGTATCGGATTTGTCTTTGATTCGCTGTTCTAGCATTTCTTCGGCGACGTCTATTTTAAGTTCCATGATCTGATCGCGTAGTTCTTTAAGTTCTTGCGTTCTACTGATCTTGAGCGATAGCCATG
>Ga0129333_10002858_pt1 | contig 16166 bp, 14 predicted proteins | sample CPB6_08_DNA_FD_94474 | JGI IMG/M metagenome (GOLD analysis project Ga0129333, IMG submission 94474) | Freshwater to marine salinity gradient microbial communities from Chesapeake Bay, USA - CPBay_Sum_0.6_0.8_DNA | ecosystem: Environmental > Aquatic > Marine > Coastal | place: USA: Chesapeake...
ACCTCACGATTGATCAGGCTCCACTCATTTGCTCGGAAGGCTACATAGTCACCCTCATAAAGTTTGAGCGAATCTGAGACGAATAGAACGTCTCTGGGGGATTCATCCTCGTAGTCCATGATTGAGTGCCTGCCCAATGGCTTAGAAAGGATTGAACATCCTTGGCACTTACTACTAGTCTTGTCAAATAATTGCTTAGAATCTAACACTTAACTACTCTTTAATTTTTAGTCACCTATTATAATTAATAGATGACAGACTATATAGATAACAAGAGATTTGAGCAGCTTATCCAATCGTACTCAAAAGATAACAGAGAGCATGAGGATGAGCTATTCCACCTCTTCAGTCTATTAATAGACCGACTCATGAACGGATTCTCTTTTAAAGTGGATAAAGAAGAAGCAAAACAAGAATGCCTACTCCTGATCCTCAAAGTCCTTCGGAACTTTGATAAGAGTCGAGGAGCGGCATTCAACTACTTCACTACGATTATACTGAATAATCTTAGGCTTCTCTACACCAAGCGCAAGAAGTATCTGGATAAAATCCAGTCTTACACCGAGTACAAGACCGGAGTTTACACTCCAAGCTCGGCACCAATCGCGCCATTGTAGTCTACCACAACTGGGTAGCCGCCATGCATTCTCACAAGCATGGGAATCTTGGTGTAGTTCTGGATCTGATTCGTTGACATGGTTTCTCTGTAGTCCTTAATTGCGGACTTCAAGATCCCAAGTCCGTTTGGAATATCAAAGATGTCGATGCAATAGACCAAGTTCTGTGATCCATTACATTCATTCTCTTGTAGCTTCTTCACGAAATAGGAAGAAGCAAGATCCCATTCAGCGTAGAAGAAATAGTAAGAGACACCCTTTGAGTTGATGTTCTCCTTTACGATTTCCTCTAAGTGATTAGAGGTCTTCACCCAGAAGGGTGTCTTTTGATCAATCTTGTTTTTCATCTGATTCCTTAATAGCTTCTTCTTTTTGGGCCTGGAGTTTTGACTTCTGCTCCTCAAAGATTCTTGTTAGCTCATCAGAGATTGCCTTGCAACCATTGAAAAAGATTTGGCGATAAAAAGATTCGTCATCTATATCGTCAGGCTTAACTGAGCTTTGGAAGTTCTTGAAAGCTTCCGCTTGCTCCTTATTTAACTTAAAAGAAATTTTCATTCGACCTTTGCTCCTTTCGGTAATCTTTACCTTTGTATCTGCAAAATCAAGTTTAACATTATCAGACATGGAACCTATTATAGTCTAGAGGACAACCAAATGGAAGACGATTTCGATATTTCTAAGCTTAGGAAATCAAAACCTAAGAGGATCAACTCAAAAGCTAAGGGTGGTAGGTTTGAGAGAAAAGTTTGTGAGATGCTTAACAAGAAATTTAATACCACAGACTTTTGTAGAACACCTGGGAGTGGAGCTTTTGCTACAACACATAATCTTCCAGATCATTTAAAGATCTATGGAGACTTAATTACACCTAAAGACTTTAAGTTCATTATTGAATGTAAGTCTGGATATAATAATGAAGGAATACATAGTATATTAAATCCTTCATCCGAACTCTATAGGATGATAGCTCAAGCAGAGCGAGATTCTTCCAAGTGTTTTAAAAACTTTTTGTTGATCTTCGGTCAAGACAGGAAGGAACCAATAGTTATTACTGATAAATTTGTACCTACTCCAGGCTATAATTGCGTCATCCATCACCCTGACAGAGAGTACTACATGACCTCTTTGAAAGACTTGTTAGAGGTCCACATCTCATTTTTTATTTAATTTTTTTGGATTTGGCTTTGTTTTTTTGATCTTTCTTTGCTTTTCTTTTCTTAGTTCTTGCTTTAGATATTACGTTACGTCTTTCTTCTCTTCCTACAGTATTTTTAAATTTAGTCTTTGATTTTGAGACTACACCTGACTCAACTAAACTTTCAATATAACTCTTCCTAAAATCAAATCTCCATTTGCCTGAAGTTGCATCATAACTTAGAGTTCCACCTGTTGTCTTACCATCAGCAGTCTTAAAAGTATACCCATTAGCTGATTTTATTATTTCAAATTTTGGTGTACCTTCTCTTCCACTAATTGCATCAAAAAATGGTTGTAAAATTTCATTTTGATTAAAATCGTACTCATCCATAGAGTCTGAGAATACAGATCTCATAATAGTTCTGGCACCTTCATCAGTAACTCCAGCCGCACCCACTAAGGTTGTTGCTAGGTAGTATCTAGCTTTTGCTCCTTCCTCCTCTTTTGGTTCCCATTTACCACCATCCCCTTTAAAGGAGGCATCTATATTTGCTCGTATGAGTACTGAAAAATTTCTTACTTTTTCTTTTAATTGTTTATGTGTAAGAGTTTTAGGCACAGGAATAGCAATCCCTAAAGCTTTAGCAACTTCAGTATTTTTTTCTAGAATATCTACTATACCTTTTCTAGTATCAATAATTCTTTTAGTGCTTGTATCTTTTACACTTTGGGGTATTGAATTTAGTTCGTCTAAAAGTTTAATTGCTTCGTCAGCTTCTTGTTGAAATTTTTTAATTTGTTCTTCAGATACTGACTTGCCTAATGATGTTTCAACTAATTTAATTAAATCTGATCTATCTTTCATTACAGATTTATCCATATAACTTTCTTGTCCTGCTAGAGTACCCATAACTGAATTAGGTACAATACTTCCTGCTGTAAATCTATCATAAACTTCTTCTTCTGCACCATTTAAGTTATCAGAGTCTGTCCTTGATAGAGAAACTTTTAAGCTTACTCTACGCATATGGTAGACACCATTTTGATAATCAGGAGGGAGAAGACCAGCCTCAGCAAGTTCATTTAAATGTTTCCTTTCATTAACTCCAAGTTCTGAAAACCTTTTAGCTATAACTCCTGTAGGTAAATCAGCTTCATTTCGACCTGGGCCATATAATTCTACAAAGTCTGCACGCTTTCCTGCTCCAACTTCTTCGGCAGCTATAAACCCTGCAATAGGATTATATTTTGAAACTCTGTCATTTATTGCTATAAGGGAATCAATAATTCTAGGATCTCTAATTATTTTAGTAAACGCTATAGACATAGCATAATCATTTCCTGAGATTAGTGCATCATTAAACTGTGCTAAATATAATGAATTAATAGAATTAATTTTTCTTAAATATCTTTGATATTGTTGGTTTGATGCTAATTCTTGTAGTTTTTTATCATAGTAAGCAGTTGACATACCAGCTTGCATAGCTCGTACTCTACCATTTATTAACAAAGCATGGTAATAAAAATACTCATTTAATTTACCAGCATATTCTCCATTTAAAGTATCTAATCCTGAAGATAAAATTTCTTTAGTTTTAATTAATGATGACTTAAATCTATCATTTATATCGTTTATTATCCGTGTCATCAAACCATTCATGCCAGATAATTTTACATCTTTCATGACAAAAGATTGACCACCTAAAGTGAGTACTATTGAATCGGCACAGGCAGGCTCTGGAGTTTCGCTCAAAAACTTATTCCATTCTTTTTTACCGTTTTTATTTTTATCTAAGTCATAAAAATAATTTATCTTTTGTATTGGTTTATCTTTTCTGCCTGTTTCTTCTAACCAAGCCTCATATTCAGCCTGAACATTAGAATTATCAGGATTAGAAAATAATTCTTTTGTTTTTTCGGCTGCCCATTTATTTTTTACTTCTTTCCATTTTTTTCTTTCGTCAGTTTCGTCGCATTCGGGATGCTCAATAGCGTTTTTAGCTAAATAATCTGATAATAATTTTTTTTCTGCATCTTGAAGTTCTTCTTCTCCTTCAAAAGCCTTTAATAATGTATCCATTATTTCAAGAGCTTCTACCATTTGATTTGAATCTAATATAAAAGTTTCTTTATCAGAAACAATATATTCACCATCAACTTCAATAACAGATTTTTGTTTACGAGTTAATCTGGAGATGAAAGACCCAATTCCTCCTTGCCCTGCTGTTCGTTTTTCAGTAGTAAAAAATTCAACAACTTTTTCAATCTCTTCTTCACTTACTCCTAAACTTATTAATTTTTTTCTAAGTTTATCTACTCTACTTTGAATACTTGATTTTAATTTACTAATCCTTTCTACTTCTTTTTTTGTGCCTCCTGCTTCAATAGATGATTGTTCTACTGAAGTCTCGGTAGCTGTCTGCGCTTTTGAAACTTTTGGTGGTGGCTTTTGATCAACTCCTTGTTTAGGCTTATTGGATGTCCCATCTCCATCGCTATTACCATATCCAAACATTCCTATAAACTCAGGAGTACCCTCTGTTTTTGAGTGTGAAGGCACACCCATTCCGGCTTTATCTATTGTGGAAACTAAAAATACCCCCTTAGCCTTAGTAGTAGTAAAAATTGCTAAAGGTGTACCACCTAGTGACTTTGTTTTATAAGGGTTCTGTGAGCTTGCTGATTTTGGTTTTTCTGGATCTTGAGGGTTTGGGATTTTAACTGCTTTAGCATTTTTTAGCTCTTGATCAGCGTGGCGTATTACATCTTGATTTTGATAATCTGGTATATTAGAATTTTTTGGTGCGTCTTGCTCTACCAACAATTTAAGTTTACGCTTCTTTAGCAAAGAATAGCTTTCTAGTAATGCTCTGTAGTAATCCATAATATTATAATAGACAAATAGCTTACCTAGTGTTAATAGGTAAGCTACTATTTAAGTTTATTTTAGGTTACCTAGTTATTGTACTTATCTATTACCCTTGGATTGCTTGAGCAGCATTTCTAAGTTGATTGCCCACACTATTGTAAGTATAGTTAAAGTAATCATAACGGAATGTAACTTCGATAGTTGAGAAAGAAACATCACCGCTATATGATTTATCTGACCACTTAATTTTTGAAGGGTAAGCTCCGAATAAATCTATTACTGAGAATACATCATTTTTATTTGTTAACTCTAAAACTGAGATCTTCTTCTTTAGATTTGCGGTTCCAATTTTGTTCAGTTCACCTGTGATAGGATCAAATGTATTCTTGAAGAAGTTCCATAAATCAGGTGATGTTCTCTTCAATGTAAGGTTATCAAAAGTAATTACCAAAGGACTGTATGCAACTTTTCCTGGGTAATAAACAGTATCATTGAGTCTTCTTACTTCAATTTCGGAGATATCGACACCTAGACCTTGAACTTGCTTTGCAGCAAGAGTAAGATCTATGGTGTTACCCCCAGTATTGTAAAATTGAACTTCAAACTGATTGCTCTTTACAGAATCTAGTTGAGTAGAAATCTGTGGAAGTCTTTTACTTGTGACATTACCTCTAAGGGTGTTCTTATAAATTGATGTTGCCATTTAATTATCCGTTGATTGTTGCTGACTGACTTGTCAGATTTACCTCAAATACTATGGTCTCTGCTGCTTTTGTTGGCTTGATAGCAATCGAGCACCACAATTCATTTCTATCTACTCTAAGTGGGGTGTTTGTTGTTGCATCACAAATTACATCACCCTCTACGATTGCTCTGCGAGCCTTTAGATCGTCAATGAATGGTGCAATTGCTGCCTCAACTTCTACCCAGGTAAACTCATCGTTAGGCTCGAATTGGAATGGCTTGCCTAGTATGAGTAGTACCTTTCTTATATAGATCATTAATCTTCTAACATTAACTCTATCGAGTGCTGATGGAACTCTTTGAGCGGTCTTCTGTCCAAAGACTGTGATACCAGCTAAGGGTTCATTAGTAATTGGGTTAATGTTATTTACATATAGGGCATCTCTATCACCCTGATTCAATATCACTTCAACGGCTGATGGCTTTGTCAGTCTACCTCTTCTGTAGCCTGCTGGTGCAAACCAAGGTTCAGCTACTGAATCGGTGTATACCATCTGTCTTACAGCAAAGATTGAAGGATCGTACCATTCATCTGCTCCTGCGAAGTAGTTGAATGTTTGTACCCATGGCCAATAGACTGCTGCATAGGAGTTATTAATTGCAGCGGTTCTAGTCTCCTTACCGTTCATCCAGTTGACAGCCTCTTGAACTGTTCCTAGACCGTAAGGAGGAGATACAACTGCTACGAAGTTCTTGCTAGTCTCAGCTAGGGTTATCAAAGCATTTTGGACTGATTGAGCGTTGATGCCAGGGACTGCTGCGATTGAAATGTTGAGCGAGTCATCATCCAAGGCGTGTATACCTGTCTTAGCTGAACCAGTTCCGATAAGTGCTGTGAAATCATCGGCACTCCCTGACTCAGTAGTTGAGTAACCGCTATCACCACCCGCTAGAGGATAAATTCCTTGTAATGATTTTATAAATCTAGGAGATGCAAACCCTGATGTGCCAACGCCACCTGTGGTTGTATAATTAAATACAGCAGCATTACTTAGTGTGTTGTAATTATATTCTGGGAAGTCGATCTCAGTACCACCTGACACTACTAAGCTAACTGTAACTAAATCAGAATCTAATAGCTCAGTTGTGATAGATGCATTTTCAAGTTGTGATAGTTTTACATTAAATTTTTCTGCTAATGCACCATTCTCATTAATGGTTACACCATGGTTCACAGCATCATGATCTACTTCAACTGATAAGCCTACAATGCTTCCATCTGATTTTGTTTTTAAGCTGTAATCACTACCAGGGTATTTTGACGCAACCTTTAAATGAATTGAGGATGCGCCACTATTTATCCACCCTGTACCACCCCAGGATGATACTGTACCGAAATCAATTTCTGCATCTAATTCGCCACCAAGATCATTAGCTATAAATTGAGTAGTATTTCTTGAAACTCCATTATGATCTACAGAAGAAAAGTAAAAAATTGATGAAGCATTAAATGTCTGTCCATCAACTTCTAATTGTATTGCCTCACCATTTGATGGTGCATCCGTAGAACTACCATCGTCAATAATTAGAATAGTAGTTAAAGCTAAGTAAGCCTTGTATCCAGCAGTTTTACCAACAATATAAAGTTTTCCATCATCAGCAAAGGTTGCAAACAAATCCCCATTTACGGCTTCTGAATTAAATGCAGCTAATATAGATTCACCTACTGTTTGATAGTTTAAATCTAAATAAACATCACCGGAAAAATAGGTGGCACTATTTGATGGGCTGTATAATTCATCAGTTAAAAAATAATTAAACCTTACCCCAGTTAAATTAGTAATTAATGATTTAAGAAAAGTCCAACTAGTATTTTGATTAATTAAACCATTAAAATTAGTATTTATAGAAGGACTAAATCCAACTTTAATAGCTGCACTAGCCTCAGTAGCACTAGCATTTGCTGCTCTGACAAAGTAAAGCTGATTGGTTGCTTCTAGAATTTCTAAAGCACCTTCAAGACCTTGGCCTGGGATTTCGGTCTTTGGCTTACCGAAGGTATTAATTAGCTGAGTTTGGCTAGTGATCAGAGTTGCCTCATCAACTGGACCTTTATCAGCGAACCCGACAATACCTACTACTGATGAGTCAGTATTTGGGGTATAAATTGAAGTGTCTTTTTCTAAGACTACGACGGAGGGACTAGTAGGTAATGCCATTTAAATGTTTCCTTTTAATTATTTAGGGTTAGAAACAAAAGAATTTAAATTTTTATTTATAACATTTTCTTTTGATTTCTTTGGTTGTGAAGCCTCTACAATTACTTTAGGCTCCTCAATTAGCTTGCAAGAGATTATCTTTCTCTTGATTAGATTGTTAACAATAATACTGTTGTAGCTGCTGGGTACTTCGATTTCTTTTTTAGGCTTCAAAAAGAAATTTACTTCTTTGCCCTTGTCAAAGAAAGTAAGAGATATTGTCTGTAATGACAGGTTTTTTATCTTTTTCATACTAAGTACCTTGTAGTATTCCAGAATTTATAATAAACTTTGAGCCAGAAGGAATATTAAATTCTTGCCCTAAAGACCAATAAGCCCAAATAGTTCTCTGATTATAAGCGACAGGAGAGCCATTAACAGAACCAGCAGTTAAAAGGACATGAGTGATTCCAGCGATTGTGCCACCTTGAGCAGTCCACTCATATCCTGATTTTAGGGTAGCTCGTATTGAACTTGTACCTGAGTCATATGAAGTTACTACAAGATCCACACCGTTCCTTTCAACTTTTAGGCCAGAAGAATCGTAACCATTACCATCAGAGACTGTAGTTATTGCGCTTGTATTCTCCAGATTTGCCGTATAAGAACCAGTAGTTGAGGTTCCTAGTTGTAGGCAAAAGTAATCAGGAAGACTTAGGGAAGAGCCTTCAAAGGTAGCCTCAAACATCTTCTGTTTTGATATATTAGTCCAAGCCATAAAAATTCCTCATATTTATATATGCTATTGAGATACTAGTATTATAACTAATTTAATAATTTAATCGGTGAAACCTTTAAAGTAGACGGAAAATCAGAAATAAAAGTTATGTTATCCGTTGAAGGGTTTGTTGATCCTAGAAAATCAAAATAGTTATCTTTATTATTTTCTGTCAACTTGACACCATTGATAATAAAATTTTTAAATAATATATTTGTAGGTTTATACAAAGAATTTAAGCCTGATATAACATTAGATGATACACCCCAAGAACTAACAAATGTGGAGCTAGCAGTGAAGTCTATAAATTGAAGATTTGTGACAATTCCAAGCATATTACCATATGGAGGAACAGACCCATAAGGATAAGTTATATTACCTAACATCAATATAGGCCCCTCAATATCATTCTCTATTCTAACCCCAGAGAAATTCAAATTTACTGGACCTAGAACATTTGCTGGTAAGCTAGTAACTGTTTGATCCGATAGTATTCTCATTACTGCCCCCTTACCACCTTCGTATGGAACATAAGATCTAATATCTAAATCAATACCTGAAAATTGATAGGGGATACCATCCACTAATCCATTACTAAAGTTTGTAAAATAATTAACAACTACGCTACCATGATGGCTGGCGAGATAACATGAGCTTACTAAGCAATTCCCTTGTGCTTGAGAGACCGCAGGGAAAATAGTGTCATCTGCATTAAACGCAAATGTATTAATTATTTTTGCTCCCTCAACTCTATTATAATAATTAAATACTCTAAATCCATCTGTATTATAATTCCATGGGGATATGTATTTTACATTATCAACAATCTGTAGGGAACCTTCTGAATTAAAGTAAAATGGAGTATTAATTACTGTGACACCTGAGATTCCATTTCCAGAAACTCTCCAATCTAAATAAGAGTTTGTTGTGCTCGGATTACTATTGTAAAGAAAAGTACCGTGTGATTTCTCTGAATAACTAGCACCAATAAAATCATTCCACCAATCGTAGAATTCTAAAGAGAAGACTCCCTTACCCATTATCTTAATATCGTTGCATCCACTAATGTTAAAATGGCCTTTAACATATGAACCTGGGTCTGAGTATACTAAAGTCTTCGATGTTAATTTTCTTCTATTTGGATATCCTTCTGTGGTATCAAGTGTTCCACCTAAAGAAGACATAAAGTTTATACCACTTGTAAAATGTATGTGCGTCCAACCACTCCCTAAAGGATAACTAGAACTAACTTCTGAAAAAGTTGGGAACGGCTCATCAGCAAATATAAATAATGGGCTAGATGCATTATTATTAATTGTTACCCATAGTTTATCATTTTTATTTACAGGAATATAAGCAACCCCTTCAGACAAAAGTGTATTACTGTTTTTATCTTTTGAGTAAGGTCCGATATCAATAGAAGTAATGGATTGACCTATTTTTTCAACTTTAATTAAAGAGGAATCTTCAATTTCAAAAGTTGTATAGCTTAAGACGGGTGAAGATCCTGAAGCCCATAAATTTCTTTTAGCCGTGGTTGATACCCAGGAAACTTTAGTCCCAGAATATACATGAGAATTTTCATATTCTGAACTATCATTTAATACTGATACCGAGTAATAAGAACTACTAAGGCTGTATGTTGTTGGATCAGGATTAGGAAATACTTTTAGATTTACTGACATTAGAAATCCTCATCAGGTATTTGTAAATTTAAATATTCTATATCACTTAAATCAAGTAATATCTCAATCTTATTATCAAACTCATCACCTACAGTTAGATTATTAATTCCAAGGTCTCTGATGATTTGAACTTCGTATTCCAAATCGGACGATAAAGAAATTTCATTAGAGTAACCAACAGAAATTAATGTTTCTAACTCTATATTCAATTCTCCAAGAGTTGCGCTAGCATCTCTCTGGCCAGTAAAATCAAATTCTGTAGTAAAATTAACTAGTATAGATTCAAGATCAACTATTTCAGTCTGAAATAGTGTAAGTATATCTGTTAAACTTATATCTATAGTTGGTAAATCTAATTTTATTTCAACAGATTTTTCTAACTCATCTGACAAATTTAAATTAAAAGTTTCTAATGATCCTATGAATTGAGCTAAGAAATTTAATTCATCACTAAAGAATATCTCCAACAAGTATTCACGGGCAATTCTGGCGGGAGGGGGTATTGTTCTGACTCGGCCTATGAAATCTTTCTCAGTTTTGTTGTAAACCTTATTGAAATACTTTATTTCCTCAGAGCTTAATGGACTAATCCACAACCCAGACCTTCTGTTGTCTTTGGGCAATTTCCGATTTGGGTTTATGGTGATAGACTCTTTTACCATTAGCTAGTGATCTCTATGTCGTAATTGAATGCTTCAATCTGCCCTGTATTAGTGTACAAAAATTTAGGGGAAGGGATGAACGTCTCCACAATAATTTTCATAGACTTCTTTAGAACTCTGTCAGCCGTATCGCTAGCAGTAGCAGGCTCCATATCCATCTCATTTCTAAAGTAAGCTAAACTAAAATCTGAGAACTTTGTAGGTACAGTTAAGTGTGGATTGAATTTAGAAATAATGTTACTTCTAATCATGTCCATATCTTCTGCGTATTTGCACCACACATTTACATTGTAGCTAATATTGATTGGTCTTGGGGGCAAACTTAATACTCTAATTGCCTTCATTCTTTTGGCATCCCAAGCTGTTTCACTAACAACTATATTTGAGATTCTATTACGGTTGTTGTTATTGTCGATGCCATCTTCAACCAAGGTTATAAAGGGTAGCACCAAATTATTTTCCTGAAGAAGCTTTCCTATAGCCCTCTCCTGCTTACCCGTATGGCAATGAACTTTGACCAGATTACCTTCTGCGTCTGTATAATGTATGTTACCAAATATTTGCTTAAGTTCTCTTAGAGTTTCTTTAAATATATTTCTTAAAGAAACGTCCATAGCTTCTTGAGTCATATCAGTAATTTTCTTTGTTACCTCATTCCTGTCAAAGCTCATAGTCTACCTCCTTGAGTATCCGTCAAATCTAAATCATCATTGTGAGTCTTGAGGTTGTCTCTTAGTAGCTTACCGTAAGCAACCACATGGAATACTCCATATGCTTCAAAGCTATCCTCTTGAACTTGGTAAATCTCAAACTTCAGATTCTGGAACATTGGTTGAAGGATGTCCCCTGCGATGAGAGTCCTTCCCGCCCTATTCTCCAAATAACTTCTATTGAATACAAACACTTGATCGTTCTGAACCTCCACACCGAATTGAGTTAGATTCTCCTCGATTGCTCTTGGGTCGTAACTACCAAATAGTTTTATAGGCTCTCTAGATATAGGCTTTACTCTAGATTCTGCGTATACATCATCATGGTCATCTGATCTTAGATATTTGAACAACAGAATCTCAGAGCCAGATAGGCGTATTAATTCATCGTCTACAAGGTTGAAGAGATTTCTATCAGGATTGTTCTTGTCAAATAATGAAAGCATTGATACTTCATTAGTATCAGTATAGTCCACTAAAAATTTATTGTACTTAGATTTGTCCATTAGAAGATATCAAATAAGGGTGGGTTTTGAATTTCTGTAATCAACTCTTCTTTCAATTGCTGCTTTTCAGTAGCAGCTTCTTTAAGAAGTTCTTGACCATCCAATCTACTTCCACCACCTGGGCCTGGAAGATTTTGATACTTAGATCTTGCTCTCCCTAATATTTCCTTGGCTATAGCTAAAGAATATCTCTGTAGCCAGTTCTTGTATGCAGGGTGAATTGTGTCTACATCCAATGCTCTGTATTCTAGAATCACATTCTCACCAGTTTCAGGCATTGGGAATATTTGTAGGTACTTGTTGTTGATGATATTCCAAGAAGATCCCTTACCCAAAACTTTGCTAATTTGCTTGAGGTACATCTGCATCAACATATACTGGCTTACGTTATAGTTATTAAACAGACCAGTATTAGTGAAGAACATGATTGCAAAGTCGTACTCTAAAGATCCTGGCGTTGCCCCAAGAGTGAATAAGTTCTTCTTATACCAAACGTCCGTAAGGTTATTAATAATGGCAGGGGGAAGCTCGTAGACGTTTATGCCAGCAGATGCATCGAATACTGCATACTGAGTCATCCATTGTGGTGAGTAATACTCTAATGTACTGATTGACTCATCAATACAAGTCTGTATTTGAAAGTCTGTTAGTTCTACTCTTACTGTTGGAAATCCTAATCTAGCTAGAACAAAATCTTTTACAGTCTGTTCAAAAGTCTTGAACTCGACAAGGTTAGTTAGTTCAGAGTTATTAACTTTTGTGGGATCTATCTCTGGATTTTCATAATCCTTTAATCTTGATCCCGCATAAGAACCGTAAGAAGAACCGTATTTAGAAACATTAGGTATTCCAATCATTTTAATTATCCTGTATAAGTATTTACTGTACCAATAAAAAAAGAGCCTGGATTAAAACCCAGGCTCTAGTTTTATTCTAAGTTTTGATTAGAATTAGTAGGTTATTGAGCTTCCATTGATGGTGGTCTGTCTAAAGATTTCCTTGCTCAACCAATCTGAACCAGTTCCGACTATTCTGATTACTCTGAAGAATCTTGAGGCTGGTTGGATTGCGACCTTGCCGTATCTGGTCAAGATACCCTTTCTTGGTTGGAAGGTCTCTGGATCGGTTACGGTCTCTAGGCTCATGATTGGGACGTATGGGCAGTAGAAGAATCCTGCATCCATTGCGCCGCTACCCTTGTAAGCAACGATGATTTCGTCATCGGGGAACATTGGGTCAACAATGAGATCGTACTTGCCGAAGAGCTTGCCGACATATGAAATGTCCTTAGCAGTTACATTGGTTGGTCCCATGTTGCTTGGTAGACCACCCTCAAGCTTGGCTGCTGACTCTAGCATTGAAGCAATGATTGGTGAGGTGATTAAGGTTGTGCCTGGGCCTCTTAGTGTGGTCTTGTAGATATCCTGGCTAGCAAAGTTTACTAGTGCTAGGAGGTTTGAGTACAAGTGACCAAGGTGTTGAGGAGCAAAGGTTGTTCCGGTTGAAGCGAATCTTCCAAGGTCCATTACATAGACGTTTGGATTTGCTGGCAAAGCGCCAGTTCCGGCGTAGTCCTTTTCTATGGTCAAAGTTGTAAAATTATCTGCTGCCCAATCGTAATCGTAGGCACCTGGGTTGAATGCTCCACCGGGACCAGTTGCAGTTCCACCACCAGCTAATTCTGGGAATTGGTCTGCGCCACCATTGAACAATGACTTCAAGTACCAGCCACCGAATGAGCTTCCTGCCTGAGCATTAAATCCGTATGCAATCATGCGGATGTCTTCGATTAGCTCGCGGTCGATTTCGAGGTTCATTTCCTTTGATAGAAGCTCAGTCAACTCAGCTTCCATGTCTAGGTTGTGGTATGCCTTGAGATCCTGTGCAGCCTCTAGGGTCCAGAGTGCTCTCATCTTACGCTCTCTAGCCTGTACGGTCTGCTTCTGAATGTGCATGGTAACCTCAGGAATACCTGAAGCTCTCAATCTTTCAGCGGCTGAGACGTTCCAACCTAGTGTGGTTGTTGAATCGGGCCATGAAGCAAGCTTACCACCCATTGTGGTGCTTGGTGAGCCTCTTGTGGCACTCAATACGTTCGAGAGGTCGAAACCAGCAGAGACAGTTGAGTATTGGGCTGGGGTACCTGTGACGTAATTTCCGTTAGCATCAATTGACCAAGTTCCGGCGGCACCTGGGCCTGAAACTGAACCGATTGGCTTTGATACTAAATTCTGTGGAGTAATGCGGAACTGTGAGTACATTGTCTGTACGGTGTTTCCGTAAACTCTTGAGTTACCCATGTAGAAGATCTGGCTGACTGGACCTTCCATGGTCTGAGTTGCACCAATCTTATTGAAGATAAGCTCTGGGTAGATTCTGCGGATCATAGGGAATGCCCACTTCTGGTAGGTTCCGATCTTACCGACAGTTGTAGTACCTGGAGTTATTGCCTCTTCACGAAGCTGCTGGGCCATAAAAGCCTTTGCTTGGTTCTCCATGAGGCGTGCAGTCTGGTAAGCCATGTTCTGGTCACTAATACCATCAAGCAATGGCTCCCAACGCTTTAACAATTCATTTCTATCTAATTCCATATTAACCTCTTATTAATTTCTTTGAAGCAGTTAGAATGTTTTCATTTAGCCACTCGTTTTGGTAGACCTTGGCTTTCTCCTGCTTTGGCTCAGATGACTCTCCAACATTAAAGTTTTGTTCTGAGATCACCATTGCCTTGTCAGACATTTTTCTTGCCTGAGTTCTGCCTTCAACTAGCTTAAGATCCTCTTCAAGGGTGCTAACACTCTCTTCAAGGAGTTCATTACGATCAGCCAGCACCTTGCCAGCTTTCTTCAATCGAATGTTTTCTTTCAATAGTTTATCGAGTTCGTTAGTAAGGACATTGATCTTACTCTCTTGCTCTTCACTAATAGAAGCTAAAGTGCTAATGCCATTTGCCTCATCTTCGCCAGTAGTTTCAATAGCGAACATGGACTTCATGGTTTCAAAAAGTTGAGCATTACGGAATGTTTCATTCTCTAGCTCTAACTCCTTGATGGCTTGCTCCTTAAGCTTCTCAATATTTCCTCTAATGAATGAAGTGACCTTATTGGTTAGATCACCAATATTGGCCTTAACTTCTTCATTAATTTTTCTTGCAATTAAACTAGCAATCTTTTCTAGAGTTGACTCCTCTAACCCTTCGGGGAGGAGGTCTGAGATGCTAGTCAAAAAATCTACCTTCTTTGCCATAATATTATTCCTTAATAAAGATATCTATATAGGTACGACCTAAAAATACTCAAAATATTTTTTTTATGTTATTTCTTTTTGCAACTACCCTTTGAATAAGGCTTTTTCCCTGGAACTGGCTTGTAACCCTTCCAGCACCTTTCTTGCAAAGCCTGAGTTAAAGGAGCTTTGAATAACTCTGTTGAGGAATTTTGTTTAGCTGCTATTCTTGCTTGTCTTGCTTTATCTCTTGCAAGTTTATCGGCTTGTACTCCCCCCTTGGGTACGGGAGGAATTTGTGAATAGCTCTTACCTCTACCTTCATATTGATCTGATCTAGGGTGGGCATCTTCCCCTGTATGGCCATGATGGCGGGAAGTAGCTGTAAGTCCTTTAGCAGAAGCTATTTTAGCAGCTTTTTGAAGTCTAGCCTGTCTAAACTTACTTTCTTCCCCTGTAGCCTTCCCTGCACCAGCCATTTTTTTTGCAAACTCTTTTGGCATCAGAGCCTCATCAATCTTTCTTTCTAATGCAGTAAGAAGAACTCTTTCATTCTTCATCTTTGAAACAATATGTTGAGCCTTGTTGCTGTTCTCTCTGATTGATTCAGTAAGCTCAGGATAAGCACCCTTGGTTGAAGGATCTGATACAAGATCGAAAGTGATTAGTCTGAAGTCTTCGTTGACGTATTTACCTTTGCTGCTCTCAGTTACAGTTCCAAGACCTCTGCTTGAAATGCCAATCTTAACACCGTCATTAATGAGTGCTTTGACGATTTGACCGTTTGGAGTTGAAAGGATTTCGCACTCTCCCATTACTTGACCATTAGGTTCAACCCATAGCTTTGTAATTAAGTGGGAAGCTTGTGATAAGTGAATGGCATCGTTTGGTGGGTGATCCAATGCCCCAACCAAAGATCTATCTGCAATCTTCTCTTGAATAGCTTTTACTTGATTCTCCAAAACTGGTCTAGGATAAATTCTTCCATTGTTGTTTTGCTCATCGCACTTTTGGAAGACTCCTCTTAGTTTAGTCTTGGAAGAAGGGCCAGTCCCTTCATTTATAACTTTTAGGTTATCTAAAATACGGTAT
>Ga0129333_10002859_pt1 | contig 16166 bp, 26 predicted proteins | sample CPB6_08_DNA_FD_94474 | JGI IMG/M metagenome (GOLD analysis project Ga0129333, IMG submission 94474) | Freshwater to marine salinity gradient microbial communities from Chesapeake Bay, USA - CPBay_Sum_0.6_0.8_DNA | ecosystem: Environmental > Aquatic > Marine > Coastal | place: USA: Chesapeake...
ACTGCTACAAAGACGAGAAGCGTTTTCCAAGTGGTCCTTGGTGCAAGGAAGGCGACTTTGTTCTAGTTCGTCCACACGCGGGCACTCGGCTCAAGATTCACGGTCGAGAGTTCCGGATCATTAACGACGATTCTGTCGAGGGAGTGGTAGAAGATCCTCGCGGCATCAGTCGCAAGTAAGGAGAGATCATGAACGATCCCAAACAAATCCCAGAGATTGATGTCGAGCTTGAAGAAACCCAGGTTGAGGTTGAAGACGATACTCCTCCAGAGGATCGTGGTCGGGAGCCTTTGCCTGGTGAGATTGTTAAAGAGCTAGAACAGGACGACCTTGAGGACTACTCGGAAAAGGTCAAGATTCGTCTGAAGCAGATGAAGAAGGTTTGGCACGATGAGCGTCGCGCCAAAGAGGCGGCAGACCGAGAGCGACAAGAAGCGATTTCGTTTGCCCAGCGAGTCTTGGCGGAAAACAAGCAGCTTAAAGAACGTGTGACTGATGCTGACAAGGAGCGTATTGAGCGTGAGCTTGATAAGGCTCGGCGTGAACATCAAGAAGCGTTTACTGCGGGTGATAGTGAAAGATTGTCCGAAGCCAGTGAAAAACTTGCTTTGGCACGAGTAAAGATGGAAAGCATTCAAAATGCGCCCTCTTTACAAGAAACTGAAGTTCAGGTAAATAATCAACCACAAGTTTCTACGCCGGATCAAAAAGCAGTTTCGTGGCAAGAGCGAAATCGCTGGTTTGGTACAAACCGTCTTATGACGGGAATGGCGTTAGGGCTTCATGAGGAGTTAGTGCAGGAGCATGGTCCTGCCTACGCCTCGACGGATGAATACTACTCACGGATCGACAAAGCGATGCGTGAGCGGTTTCCTGAGCAATTTGAAACGCAGACTGGGGGCGGCAAGCCTAGTCAGCGCACAGACAGCAGACCTGCCACGGTTGTAGCTCCGGCTTCGCGTAGCACTGCCCCCAAAAAGGTGATGCTGAAGCAGAGTCAAGTTGAGCTTGCTCGAAAACTTGGAATCCCGCCCGAAGCCTATGCTCGGGAATACGCAAAGCTACAGGAGCGATGAAATGGCTGAAAACCGACTTGCACGCAGTGTTGAAAACCGAGAAGCATCTATGCGAGTGGAATCGTGGCGTCGCCCAGAGGCGTTGCCCGAGCCCGATAAACAAGCTGGATACCAGTATCGGTGGATTAGGGTGACCTACCTTGGCCGTCCGGACGCCAAGAACATTTCCGCCAAAATGCGGGAAGGTTGGGAGCCGGTGCGGATTGAGGAGCAACCCAAATTTAAGTTCTTCCTTGATCCAGAAAGTCGCTTCAAGGACAACATTGAGGTCGCTGGATTGTTGCTCTGCAAGATGCCTGAAGACTTTGTTGAGCAGCGTGGTGCTTACTACGCCAAGCAGACAAAGGACAACATGACTGCTGTGGACAACAACTTTATGAAGGAAAACGATCCGAGGATGCCGCTTTTCTCTGAGAAGCAAACCAAGGTTCGTTTTGGTAAAGGCAATTAACTAGGAGTCTCACATGTCTTACCCGTCCGTTGACGGCCCTTATGGGCTGATTCCGATCAATTTGATCGGCGGTCAGGTGTTCGCCGGTGCAACTCGCCAGATCCCGATTTCGGCCAGCTCGGCTACCGCCATTTATTATGGTGACGTAGTGAAGTTGACCGATGCGGGTACGCTTGGCAAGGAAACCGGTACCGCCACCGCCACCCCTGTTGGTGTGTTCCTCGGCTGTTCGTACACTGATGCCACGTTCGGCAAAGTCTTCCGGCAGTATTACCCCGGTGGTCTTTCTGCAACCGACATCATGGCGTATGTTCAGGATGATCCGGACGCACTGTTCAAAGTTGCTGTGACGAGTGCTGGAACCTCGACGATCAGCTTTGTTAATCGCACCGCTGTTGGCAACAACTCGGCGCTGATTCAAGGCACTGGCTCGACGACTACCGGTAATTCGGCTGTTTCGATCAGCGCGACGACTGCTACGGGTGCTACGCTGCCCGTTCGCATCATCGACGTGGTGCCCGAGACGGCGATTGCTGGTTATCCTGGCTCGTACACGGAAGTGATCGTGAAGTGGAATGCACCTAACGTCACTGGTCAAACTGTCGCAGGCGGGCATCAGTATCTGAACCCGACCGGCGTTTAAGGAGTGACACATGGCTATTTCACGCGCACAACTGCTGAAAGAGCTGCTCCCTGGACTGAACGCTTTGTTCGGTATGGAGTATGCTCGTTACGGTGAAGAGCACAAGGAGATTTTCGAGACCGAAAGCTCCGAGCGTTCGTTTGAAGAGGAAACCAAACTGTCTGGATTCTCGGCCGCTCCGGTCAAGAACGAGGGCAGCGCGATTGCCTACGATAACGGCCAAGAGGCTTGGACCGCACGCTACACGCACGAGACGATCGCTCTCGGTTTCTCGCTGACGGAAGAGGCCATCGAGGACAACCTCTATGACTCCCTGTCGTCGCGTTACACGAAGGCTCTTGCCCGTGCTATGGCGTACACCAAGCAGACTAAAGCGGCTGCTGTTCTGAACAACGGCTTCTCGTCGTCTTACAAAGGCGGTGACGGAGTTGAGCTGTTCAGCACGCTGCACCCGCTGGTGTCTGGTGGCACCAACTCCAATGAGCCCTCGACCCCGGCAGACCTGAACGAAACCTCCCTTGAGGCGGCTGTCATTCAGATCGCTGGCTGGACCGATGAGCGCGGACTTCTGATTGCGGCCAAACCCCGCAAGCTGATCGTCCCCCCGTCACTCCAGTTCGTCGCCACCCGCCTGCTCGAAACCGAGCTTCGCGTTGGCACGACTGACAATGACGTGAACGCTCTCAAGAGCAACGGCTCCATCCCCGAAGGCTACCGTGTCAATCACTTCTTGACTGACCCGGACGCCTGGTTCCTCACCACCGACGTTCCCAACGGACTGAAGCACTTCGTGCGGACTCCGATGAGCACCTCGATGGACGGCGACTTCGATACCGGTAACGTGCGCTACAAGGCACGTGAGAGGTATTCATTCGGGTGGTCGGACCCACTGGGCGTCTTCGGAAGCCCCGGCGCTTGAGTTCCTTGTAAATCAGGGACTTACAAGAGGGGCTTCGGCCCCTTTTGTTTACCATGTTGTGCTACTGATTCGCTTAGTGTAATATGTGATCTTCATCCTTTGGAGGTCATCATGACTAAGTGCATATACAAAATCATCAATGTAGTGAACGACATGTTCTACGTTGGCAGTGCGGTGGACTTCAAGAAACGCAAGGCGCGTCATCTATGGAGGCTTCGTCGGGGAGATCATGCAAACAAACACTTGCAAGCAGCGTGGAGCAAATATGGCGAACAGGCGTTTGTATTCGCTATCGTTGAACAGGTAGCAGAGGATGTTGACTTGTTAGCTGCTGAGAATGTTTGGCTAGTTCAGCATGTTGGCAAAGATTATTGCTACAACATTGCTTTGGATGCCACTGCTCCGCAACTTGGTATGTCGGGCGACAAGAACTCCATGTGGGGCAAGACCTTCAAACACACCGATGAAGCCAAAGAGCGTATCCGTGCCGCCTCGAAGTCTCGTGTTCAAACTGCCGAGGAAAAAGCCAAGCGCCGTGCAACCATGACGGGCAAGCCCAAACCCACCGCCGTTCGCGCCAAGATCAGCGCCACGCTATCCGGGGAGGGAAACCCTTGGTACGGCAAGAAGCGGCCTGACCACGGTGCAAAGGTGAGCCGAGCTGTGAGAGCTATTTCCCCAGATGGCCAGGTGCAGACGTTTCTCAGCATCCAAACATTGCGAGAAGCGTTAGACCTTAAACCTCCCACCGTAAATCGTGCATTGAAATCCGGTGCTCCAATTACTCGTGGAAGATTCACAGGCTGGCTGTTCCAATACGCTTGACACCTCGGTACAAACCAAGTAAAAGGTTAGAAACTAGGTATTGCTTGCATCGACTGGCCTAGCAGACGTTGTAGAGACGATGCGAGCTTGTGCTACAACACGAGGTCAAAATGAGCGTTCGTCCTTCTACCACGCAAGGTATCTGGCGTTCGGGTGCTGATGCGTCGCGTCAAGCCTATTGCGGTTCGATGGTTATGACGGCCCAGTTCTACATCGCCGATGTAGGCCCGGCCTCCACCGCTAACGTCAAAGTTTCCTCCGCTACCGGTGCTCCAGATCTCATCCTTCCGGCCAATGCCGTTGTGATGTCGGTCGTCGTGAGTGCCGTAACTGACGCTACCGGCACCTTTGATCTGGGCTGGGCGACCGTCTCCGGTGATGCCTCCGACACCGATGGACTGGTGGATGGTTACACCAGTGCTATTGGCACGATCACTGTTGGCACCGCTACTGTTGCCGGCAATGATCTTGGTGTCGCAATGGATACCACCGAGAACGTCTACATCACCGTGACGGATGGCACGGCAGGTGGTGGTACGGCTTCGGGTTACTTGGTGTACTACGTTATCGACCCGCTGGTCGGCCAGCAAAGCGCCTGATAGGAGGCTGTCATGCCTTCAATGCAGTATGACGTTAAGTCGCAATATGCGGCATCGTCAGGGGCGATGGTATCGGGCAGGGTGCGTCTAAAAGGCGCTACCTGCTCGGCGGCTGTTACTTCTGCTGGATCGGCAATCTTCCTGAACAACGCCACGCTGTCTGGAACGTATGCGCGTTCCACGACAACGGCAACCCTTACGGTAGCTAAACACGATCTGGTGGTGGGCGAGTGGGTGTACATCGACTTTGCGGCCGGTGGACCCACCGATGGGATTTACCAGGTTGTCACGGTTGCTGATGAGAATACGTTTACGGTCACCGTAGCGGATTCTGGGAACACGTCAGGAGATGTCAGCATCTACAACGATGTCTTGTTGCAGCTCACCGTATCGACCGTCAGCAGTTCAACCGTGGTGATTCCCGGCGAGGGCATTCTCGCGGCAGATGGGATTCGGGTCATCCTGAATAACAGTGTCACAGCCACCATCTTCTATGGGTGATCCATGCAAAGCCAACAAAGTTACACGCTCACGGGACGGCGACTCTTCATAGCAATCCCGGCGTATGACTTCAAAGTCACGCTGAAGCTCGCTATCTCATTGGCCCACTTCATGCAGCAAGCGGGTCAATATGGGATTGAGGTGCAGATCGGAAGCATCTGTGGGTGCTCCGTTGTTTCTAGGGCGCGTAACTTGTTGGCTAAGGACTTCTTGGAGTCCGACTGCACGGATCTCTTGTTCATAGATGCCGACATCAACTTTCATGCGGACGATGTGTTTAGGCTTCTAGCCTGGACCTCGGATCCCAAGAAAGGGATTGTGGCGGGCGTTCCCCGTACTCGAAAGACCAACAAGGTCTATATCGCCACCTTGGATCAAGACGATCAGGGGTTAACGATGAACGGTATGGGGCTTGTTCGTGCGACCCGTGTTGCAACGGCATTCATGATGGTGCGGCGAGATGTGTTTGAGAAGCTCGTTGCGAATCACCCGGAATGGTCGTATCGAGATGACAACTCTGGCCGTGATCTACATGCCATCTTTGACTTCAAGGTAACTCCAGAAGGCTACATTGGAGAGGACTTCCTCTTCTGCGATCGCACTCGGGAGCTGGGCTTTGAGGTCTGGATTGATCCAACAATCAAGCTGGGTCACATGGGTGTACAGGAGTACGAAGGCGACTTCGGCAAAGACTGTCTGTATCCCATGATTGTTCCGCAGGCGGCATGACATGGCTAAGAAAGGGATGGGTATTGCGACCTCAGTGAAGTCGGGCAACTTTCGTCCGACAAAGCAGGGCGCTGGCATGACCGAGAAGGGTGTCAAAGCGTATCGCAAGGCTAATCCCGGTTCAAAACTTCAGACCGCTGTGACGGAGGACAAGCCATCTCCGGAGAGGGCAAAGCGGCGTAAATCGTTTTGTGCCCGGTCTGCTGGCCAGATGAAGATGTTCCCCGAAGCAGCCAAAGACCCCAACAGCCGTATTCGGCAAGCTAGACGTAGGTGGAAGTGCTGAAATGAGCGACATCAACCCAAAGGAGTTTGGTGCCTTGGAAGCCGACGTGCGTAACCTGATGACAGAGATTCACCTGCTTCGTCAGGATATGAAGGTCATGAAAGCCACGATTGATCAGGCCAAGGGTGGTATTTGGGTCGTTATGGCCGTGGCTGGAACATTGGGCAGCGCAATCACGTTAGGCGTGAAGCGTCTGTTTGGAGGGTGACGTGGTGCCTTCCAAGACCCGTCGTCAACACATGTTTATGGAAGCCGTGTCGCATAACCCGGCTTTTGCGAAAAAAGTGGGCGTTCCACAGTCCGTGGGGCGTGAATTTGTCCAGGCCGACAAGGGCCGTAAATTTGCGGAAGGTGGTCAAATGAAAGAGTCCAAAGCGATGATGCAAAAGGAAGTGGCTTTCATGAAGAAGAAAGGCGCTCCCAAGCCCATGATCAAGCACGAGATGGCTGAGATGAAGGGAATGAAGTACGGCGGCAAGGTCAAGAAGATGGCTTCTGGTGGTCTTGCTGCTGGCCACAAGAGTGCTGATGGGGTTGCCACCAAAGGCAAGACCAAAGGCATGCAAGTGAAGATGCGTAAAGGCGGGATGTGCTGAGATGGCTACCCGAGGCAAACAGCGTGTTGTCGGCCCGTTTGAGGCGGTAACCCCTCCCGACATGGGTGAAGACGAGAAGGCTGCACGAGACGTCAAGCCTGTCCCTCCGGTGCCCACCACGCCTTCTCCCGAAGCACAGAAGAAGCTGGAGGAGATGGACCGGGATCGTCGTGAGCGCAAGAAGATGGATCGTGCTTACGAGCAGTCGCGGAGTAACCCGGACTTTGCCAAGGGCGGCAAGGTCAGTTCGGCTTCCAAGCGAGCTGATGGTTGTGCGATGCGTGGCAAAACCAAGGGTCGCATGGTATGAGACTGTCCCGAGGCATGGGGGTTATCAACCCCGCCAAGATTCGTTCCATCAAGAAGCGCGATGGGAATGAGCCGGTGATGTTGTTCGCTGAAGGCGGCGAATCACGGGTGAACGAGGCGGGGAATTACACCAAGCCTGGGATGAGGAAGCGACTGTTTGAAAGCATCAAGGCCGGTGGTAAAGGCGGGGCTCCGGGACAGTGGAGCGCCCGCAAGGCACAGATGTTAGCCCAGCAGTATAAGAGCAAGGGCGGGGGTTATCGTGGCTGAGAAATGGATTCAGAGGGCGATCTCAAAGCCTGGTTCTCTGCGTAAGGCGCTGGGGGTGAAGGCCGGGGACAAGATCCCTGTCAAGAAGCTGGCAGCGGCAGCAAAGAAGCCGGGTAAGTTGGGTCAACGCGCACGACTGGCAAAGACGCTCAAGAGTTTCAAGTGAAGGTTTCGCGGTTTCCTGTATTTGACGGTAACGGCAATGTGTTTGATTGGATTCTGGTAGAAGCCAAAAAGTTGCGTAAGGTGCGTCATCAGGAGAATCGTAATGCTGCGAAAGCCGCAAGAGAGTCTAAGAAAGTGGAGCTCAGAAAACTGGCGCACGAAGAGCGGAAAGCCATCGACGCAAGGGCCAAAGGCGACGGGCGAGCGTTACCTACCTGAAGCCGCGATTAAGGCGTTGAGCCCGCAGGAGTATGCGGCTACTACAAAGGCCAAGCGTAAGGGCAAAGCGGCAGGAAAGCAGTTTGTAGCGCAGCCCAAAGGTATTGCTAAGAAAACCGCAAGGTTTAGGAAGTAAGATGAGCACATCTGGAACCACCGCATTCAACCTTGACCTGAACAGTCTGGTCGAGGAGGCGTTTGAGCGCGCCGGCAGAGAGGTGCGTTCCGGTTATGACATGCGTACCGCCCGTCGCAGTCTGAACCTGATGACGATTGAGTGGGCCAACCGGGGCATCAACCTCTGGACGATTGAGCAGGGTGCTATTGCTCTCAACCAAGCTCAGATCACGTATGCCCTTCCGATCGATACGATTGACCTGTTGGATCAGGTGGTTCGGACGCAAAGTGGGCTGAATCAGACCGACATCAACATCACGCGGATCAGCGTATCAACCTACGCTACTATCCCGAATAAGAACGCTCAGGGACGTCCTATTCAGGTCTGGATCAATCGGCAGTCTGGTGCGACCAGTGCAACCGGATTGACCTTGGATGGTGGGATCAATGATGCCGTGACCACGATTACGCTGGATTCAACAGATGGTCTGTCGGCGGTCGGATATGTCAAGATTGGCACGGAGATCATCAGCTATACGGGGAAAACCTCGACAACCTTGACTGGATGTCTCAGGGGTCAAGCCGGTACAACGGCAGCGAGCCATGCAGACAATGCTGCGGTATCGGTGCCGTTTCTTCCCAACATCAACGTCTGGCCCTCGCCGGATCAGAGCGATTACTACACATTTGTCTACTGGCGCTTGAAACGAATTCAAGACGCTGGAAACGGCCCTACGGACCAACAGATTCCATTCAGGTTCCTGAACTGCATGGTGGCTGGATTGGCGTACTACATCGCCATGAAGATTCCCGAGGGCCAGGACAAGTTGGACAGGTTGAAGCTGGACTATGCAGAGCAGTGGATGCTTGCGGCCGATGAAGACCGTGAGAAGGCTGCGTTGCGTCTAGCACCACGGCAGATGTTCTTCTAATCATGCCCAACCGGTTTGCATCTGGAAAGTATGCGATTGCTCAATGCGATCGTTGCAATTTCCGCTACAAGCTGAAAGAGTTGAAACAACTGGTCATCAAGACCAAGAACGTGAACTTGTTGGTGTGTCCAACCTGTTGGGAGCCTGATCAGCCGCAGCTTCAGTTGGGGATGTATCCGGTAGATGATCCGCAGGCGTTGAGGAATCCTCGGCCGGATAACAGCTACATTACCTCTGGATTGAATGGATTGCAGACTGATCCATTGACAGCTCCGACGACCAGTACAGAGGCGTTTGGTACGCCGGAGGGTGGTAGCAGGATTATCCAGTGGGGCTGGAATCCTGTGGGTCTAAACAATCCGTTGCAACTTGTGGGTTTGGAGGATAATCTCCAAGCACAAGGTTCAGTGGGAACCGTGACCATTACGGTCAGTTAGGAGTGATCATGAAGAAGTACATGTCAGGCGGTGACGTTAAGCAGGTGAAGAAGATCGCCAAGGCTGAGGTTGCCGGTCATGAGAAGCGGATGCACAAGTACGCCAAGGGTGGTGTGACAAACGCCCAACGCAAGCAGTACGGTCGCAACATGGCTCGTGTCATGAACCAGCGGAGTGGATCATGAGCAAGGCTAACGATCAGTGCCATTTCTTCCCGGCGGAGACGAAAGATCCGATTGGGAAGTACACTCAGCCCCGTCAGTACACCGATACGATGGGTAAGAATGGCTATCCGAATGCCATTGCTAATACTCAAACCTTGCGTACCCGTGGGACGAAGAACACGACTCGTGGGAACAGCAGCTCGACCAAGATGGGTTGAACGTGAACTACGCGACGCTCTTTGAGACGATTAAAGGGTACCTGGAGAATGACTTCCCAAGTACCACCTGGACGGATTCGGCTGAAACCGGGACGGTGACCTTTTCGTCAACTGAGCAGATCAACACGTTTATCAAGCAGGCCGAACAGCGGATCTATAACACGGTCCAGCTTCCGGCGCTTCGGAAGAACGTGACAGGCAACTGTACGATCAGTAACAAGTACCTTGCCATGCCGTCGGATTGGCTGGCGATGTACTCGTTGTCGATCATTCGAGCTGATGGTTCTCAGCATTTCCTGTTGAACAAAGATGTTGAATACATTCGTGAATCGTTCCCCAGTCCGTCTGACACTGGGGAGCCGACGCACTATGCCATCTTTGACAACGATACGATGATCCTGGGTCCAACGCCCGATGATTCGTACAGTATGGAGATGCACTACTACTATTACCCAGAATCGATCGTGACCGCGAACACGACGTGGCTGGGTGATCACTTTGACAGCACCTTGCTTTACGGATCACTGATTGAAGGGTACACGTTCATGAAGGGTGAAACCGACATGATTGCGCTGTACACGAAGCGGTATGAAGAGGCAATGGTGTTGCTCAAGAAACTTGGCGATGGCAAGGATCGTCAAGACACCTATCGGTCTGGACAAGTGAGGTATCAAGTCACATGATTATGAATGACGTTGGAGTTCTGCTTGGCGGGCTCGTTCAAGTACAGACGACACAAAACCGTGGGTTAACAGCCGAGGAAGTCGCGGAGCGTGCCGTTGATCGAATCATCTCGGTGGGGCAGAACTCTCATCCGGCTATTCGTGATCAAGCTCAGGCGTTCAGGGAACACATTCAAGCAGTAGTCACCTTCTACATGAAGGAAGCGATCAAGAACGATCGGGCTACGCTTGCTATCAGGCTTCGGGATGCGGGTCATCCTGAATTAACCACTCTTCTGGAGAAATAACATGCCGTTTACCGGAAACTTTATGTGCACCAGCTTCAAGGTTGAGCTGATGCGCGCCGTTCACAACTTCACTGCCAGCACAGGCAACACGTTCAAGCTGGCTCTGTACACCAACAGCGCATCGTTCACCGCTGCTACGACTGCCTACACGACCACCAACGAAGTGACTGCTTCGGGTTCGTATTCGGCCGGTGGTGGTACGTTGACCAACGTGACCCCGACCAGCTCGGGCACCACGGCGTTCACGGACTTTGCGGACATCAGCTTTACCACGGCCACCATCACGGCTCGTGGCGCTTTGATTTACAACGACACGGCTACTGGTGATCCGACGGTTGTGGTGCTGGACTTCGGCTCGGACAAGACCTCGACCTCGGGAACCTTCCAGGTGATCTTCCCAGCAGCCGATGCTTCCAATGCGATCATCCGGATTGCATGAGCATTGCATTAGTGGTGTAAGAGAACCTGTTGGTTAAAGGTAGGTCATGGCTCTTGTACTTAAGGATCGGGTCAAAGAAACATCAACCACCACCGGCACGGGTACGTTTACCCTGGCCGGTGCTGTGGCCGGGTTTCAATCGTTCTCGGTGATAGGTAACGGTAACACTACGTATTACGCCATTACTGCGGGCACAAGCTGGGAAGTCGGGATCGGAACGTACACGTTGTCCGGTACCACTCTGAGCAGAGACACGATCCTGGAGTCAAGCAACAGCGGGTCAGCGGTGGATTGGGCGGCGGGCACTAAAGAAGTGTTTGTCACCTACCCCGCTGAACGCGCAGTTGCAACGGACTTAGAGCAAACCCTCAGTAACAAGACCATCACCAATCTGATCTTTGATGGTGATTACACGGAAGAGGTTTTTACCATCACAGATGGTGCTTCCGTAGATTTAGATCCGTCCAATGGCACGGTCCAACTATGGACGCTAGGTGCTAGTAGGTCTCCTACAGCCACGGGGTTTGCAGCCGGTCAATCAATGACGCTTATGGTCAATGATGGTTCGGCATACACAATCACATGGCCCTCAGTCACTTGGGCGGGAGGATCTCCGCCTACATTGGCGACCTCCGGGTACACCGTGATTGAGCTATGGAAGGTGAGCACGACTCTTTACGGAGCCTTGGTCGGGAGCGTGGCATAGTGCTGCTCCCTCATGCCCTAAGAGCCGTCAATAAAGTTACTCCACCTGTGTATGTCGGCGGCGTAACCCAAGGCTTTTTGGGTACAACGTCTATCTCTGGATACACCATTTCTCTTACTTCCTTAACTGGTGGCGTTGCATCTCAGCCAGCAGAAGGCGATGTAATTGTTGTGGTGTTTTCAACAGGATCTGTCAGTAATCGTCAGATTAAGATGATTACATCAGGGTACTTAATTGTTGGCACCAAGGCTTATGTCAACGATACCTATGACAACAACTTGTTTGTCGCGGTCAAAGTTGCGGGTGCAAGCGAAACCTCGGTTAACACATCTGCCTCTGGGTCTGGAAACGATTCAGCAGCGATTGCGGTTCAGGTTTGGCGCAATGTTGATACAGACATTATTGTTGAACAGCTTGCCCAAGCCTCTGGAACCGATACGGCTCTAATCAATCCGCCGTCTATCACGCCTATTACTCAGAAGGCCATGATATTGGCAGGCGGCGGTAGTGCTCATATCACCAGCCTTACGTACAACACGCCATCTGAGTTAAGCAACTTCATTCAAACGAATGGTTTGGATGACACTTACGATACTACGGTGGCCGTGGGCAGCGTAGTGTGGAACTCGGGTGCTGTAGATGTTGGCGCTTTTTCGTTGAGCTCAGGAACAGATTCAACGAGCTACAGTTACAACTCATTTGCATTTGCTCTAAAGCCTGGGCCTACACAATCGTCGAACTATCCGACTATTGTTGATGCTACAAGTGCATCCGGCACCAATTCCACCGCAACAGTCACCAAGCCAACGGGAACGGCCAGCGGAGACTTGGTTGTCATCATCGTGGTGGTCGCTCAGAATAGTCCGCTTGTGTTTACAGGGCCGAGTGGATTCTCAACGGCTAACACCTATGACGGCACCGCCTTGGTGAAGTACGTGTATACCAAGGTGGCTGGAGGTAGCGAGCCTGCGGATTACAGCGTTTCGTGGACGAAATCCGGATCTCCAGTCAGTCAGGCGTTTTCAATCGCTTGCATTACGTTAAGAGATGCAACGACGACGGGAGCTGTGTACGGGACTAATGCCGAAGCCACAACAAACACGCCATCGGCTTCTGGACTGACGCTATCGTCCAGGGGCATGTTGATTTCTTTTTATGCCTCGTCTGCTGCATCAACAGAGGTTTACGGGGCATCGCTATCAACGCTTACAGAGAATACTGCTGCCAGCACAATCTCCATCTTTTTGTACACACGCAAGCAGATGGCGGTTAACACGTCAGCACTAAGCATGGTAGCTGGAACCAGTACCACTTATGTGTCTCAGCAACTTTTCTTCCCGAGGTCTTAGATGCCATATATTTTGATCAAGGACGGATCAATGGTTTATCCGTTTGATCTGTATATGTTACAAGGCCACTACCCCAACACCAGCTTTCCGGATGACCTGTCGAGGATCAATCTTGCGGAGCTTGGGGTATTTCCTTTGATTACTAACCCACAGCCCGCGCATGACCCAATGGTTCAGAGCGTTGTACTTGGTGTGCCGGTTCAACAAAACGGTCAGTGGGTGCGTGATTGGGTGGTTGAGTCTAAGCCAGTAGATGTGGCTGCGCGAAACACTCGTAACAAACGCAATGACTTGTTGAGTGCAAGCGACTGGACGCAATTAGCTGATGCGTCCGTTGATAAGACAAGTTGGGCGCAATACCGGCAAGCCTTGCGCGACCTGCCTAGTCAGTCGGGCTTTCCGTACTCGATTACTTGGCCGGTCGCTCCATAGACGGTATGGCGGTGGTTCTGTACCATGTACAGGGGGCCGCATAATCAGTAAGGGTTTGAGAAACCGAAATGTTCGGGTTCCAGTCATTTGCGGGCGCGCCGTTTGCATCCACCGCAGCCGAAACCGAAGTTAACGTCAACGTCGGGTTTTCTGGCTGGGGTGCGTCTGGCGTAACCTGGGGTGAAGACCCTTGGGGGCAGAGTCTTGCCTCCTTGCCGCTTGGCACCGGACAGGTTGGTAGCGTAACTGTTCAGGGGGACGCCAATGTCTCCGTGACCGGCGTGTCCGCTACTGGGCAGGTAGGTTCGGTTACGGTTTCTGGTGCGGCAGATGTTTCTGTGACCGGATTGTCCGCAACCGGTCAAGTGGGCAGTGTCACTGTCACAGGCGATGCCAATGTTGATGTGACTGGTCTATCTGCTACGGGGCAGGTTGGATCAGTTACGGTCAATACGGCTGCCGATGTCAATGTCACCGGGCTGTCGGCTACCGGCCAAGTTGGATCGGTAACTGTCACCGGTGATGCCAATGTTTCCACCACAGGCTCATCTGGAACGGGCGAAGTTGGCAGCGTTACTGTTGCGGCCAGCACGGATGTGCCGGTCACCGGACTGTCGGCTACCGGGCAAGTCGGATCCGTTACTGTTACTGGTGATGCCAATGTCAGTGTTACCGGGCTATCGGCTACTGGGTTTGTTGGGTCCGTTACCGTCACGGGTGATGCCAACACCACTGTTACCGGCGTATCGGGTACGGGTCAGGTTGGTTCGGTTACCGTTACAGCAGGCGCGAATGTCAACGTCACGGGTCTTTCTGCGACTGGGCAGGTTGGCTCTGTAACGGTTACTGGTGACGCTAATGTCACGCTGACAGGTGTATCGGCTACCGGCCAAGTAGGCTCGGTTACTGTTGAAGCTGCCGCGATTGTCAATGTCACAGGGCTTTCAGCGACTGGACAAGTAGGCTCGGTCACAGTCACGGCGGATGCAAATGTTGATGTCACCGGGGTCGCTGCAACTGGACAAGTTGGATCTGTCACGGTTACAGGAGCGGCCGATGTTGATGTAACAGGACTAAGCGCCACAGGCCAAGTTGGATCTGTAGAAGTTGTTGGTGACGCCAACGTCACGGTTACCGGCCTGTCTGCAATGGGAGAGGTTGGAACGGTTGAGGCTCAAGCTGGCGCAGATGTTCTTCTTACGGGCGTCTCGGCTACCGGCGAAGTGGGCGAGGTCACGGTTGACTTCGGCATCACGGTTTATGTAACAGGCGTATCGGCCACCGGTGAAGTAGGAACAGTCTCTGTTACTGGTGATGCTGATGTTGATACGACTGGTCTGTCGGCTACAGGGCAAGTAGGTAGCGTCACAGTAGACCTGGTTACTCCAGTTGATGTCACGGGCGTGTCTGGCACCGGCCAAGTTGGCGCGGTCAATATAACCGGCGATTCCAATGTAACGACAACGGGCCTTTCGGCGACTGCTCAAGTAGGAAGCGTCACGATTACTGGAGACGCAAATGTCTCAGTAACTGGCTCTTCTGGTACAGGTCAAGTAGGTGATGTCACAGTAGCCGCAGCGATAAGTGTTACGGTAACCGGTGTTAGCGCAACCGGTTTTGTCGGCACCGTCACCGTGGGAGCTGGGACGGATGTATCGGTTACCGGGGTATCCGCTACCGGAGATGTTGGTTCGGTCACGGTCACGGGCGAAGCCAATGTAGATATTTCGGGCTTGGAAGCCACCGGCTCGGTAGGGTCGGTTACGGTTGCTGGATCATCCGATGTTTCAGTTACTGGGGTCAGTGCTACCGGAGAGGTTGGAACAGTAACCGCCGAAGTTGCCATTCCTGTTGACGTCACTGGCGTCTTTGGGACGGGCGAAGTCGGAAGCCTGTTAGTTGTTATTGACGCCAACGTAGATTTAACAGGCGTTGTTGCTACCGGTGAAGTAGGAACGATCGAGGTTGGCATTGGTGTTGATGTTTATGTAACCGGAGCAGAGGCGACAGGACAGGTAGGATCGGTTACAGTAGGATTTGGTATCGACGTTTTACTGACCGGTGTGTCAGCAACCGGGGAAGTTGGGTCGGTCACCGTTACCAGTGGAATCGTGGTATTCCCAGTCGGCGTAGCTGGGATTGGACAAGTAGGAACCGTATTAGTCTGGGGTCTGATAGATGAGAATCAGACGCCAAATTGGATTAACATCAACGACAGTCAAAGTTCTGTTTGGACTGCTGTCAACGACACTCAAGTTCCCGAATGGGAAGAGATTGTAGCGTAGGGGTTCAACATGACGATCAATTACACCACCCTCCTGGGTCTGGCCAAACCGGTTACGGGTACTGAATCCGGAACCTGGGGCGATGTTGTCAACGATCAGATCACATCGTTGGTTGAAGACGCGATTGCTAACGCGGCCTCGCTCAACGTCACGAGCGGCAACGTAACGCTGACCGATAACAACGGTTCGTCTGACCAGGCCAGGATGGCGATCTTGCTGGTGACTGGTACGCCGGGGGTATCTCGAAACATCGTAGCCCCGAGCACGAGCAAGTGGTACATCGTCAAGAACGGATCGAACGCCGAGGTGGTGCTGAAAGGATCGGCTACTACGGGCGTCACCATTCCGGCCGGGGTTGAAGCCCTAGCGTTTTGGAACGGCTCAGACTTTGAACTGGTATCAATGGTCGGCCCCTCTTCCTCCACCGATAACGCCATTACACGGTACGACGGTACGACAGGGAAGGTTGTTCAGAACTCTGGAGTCACGATCGACGACTCCAACAACATGACGGGTGTTGTGGCGCTTA
>Ga0129333_10002862_pt1 | contig 16159 bp, 22 predicted proteins | sample CPB6_08_DNA_FD_94474 | JGI IMG/M metagenome (GOLD analysis project Ga0129333, IMG submission 94474) | Freshwater to marine salinity gradient microbial communities from Chesapeake Bay, USA - CPBay_Sum_0.6_0.8_DNA | ecosystem: Environmental > Aquatic > Marine > Coastal | place: USA: Chesapeake...
CTCAAGATTGATCGCGTCGCCCGTGGCGCTTGTGTTGACCCTGCCGAGGGCGTCGGCCCCTACTCCGAGGAGGTACCCCTGATTATCCGTGTTGGCCTTGCCGATGGCAATTGTGTTGGCGGTCTGCCTATTACTACCGATGCCTTCAAGTTCACTGTCTAGTAGCTTGTTGCCCCTAGTGATCTCGGCGTTGGCCTTGCCGATGGCAATTGTGTTGGTGGTCTGCCTATTTCTACTGATGCCTTCAAGTTCACTGTCTAGTAGCTTGTTGCCCCTAGTGATCTCGGCGGTGGTTCTCAATCTGCTTTCATCACGTTTACGAGCAAGCCCCTCCATCCGCTCCAGCCTTTCCTGAAGCTCCGCTTGCTGCTTGGCGAGTTGCTCCAGAAATGGCTTACTCTGCGCAAACCGGAAGGCGCCGACACCTTCGCCAATGCTCCCTAGGACCCCCGCGAACGGATTGAACATGTCCGTCTCTAGCCTTGCGCCTTTCGGTTCATCCTAGAGGAAGCGGCAGTGCATGCCTTTGGTCACGTCCTAGGAGCCGAGAAGCGATCCCACGGCGGCCGTTCCCGCAGCAACCGTCCTGCCGGCCAGGGCCTGCCTTACGTCGGCCGAACCGCCGATCAGTCCCCTGAGGAGGGTGTTGAAACCCTGGACCGGGTCACCAAGCCCGGACGGCCCGCGAAGCTGCTGAATGGCGGCCAGCGTGTCCCGCGGTGACGCCATCCGGTTACCAAGGGGGCCAGTGACAAGCCCGCGAATGGCTTGCTTTTTCTGCCCCTCCTGTTCCAGGTCGTATTCCAAGAGCCTGATCTCTTGGGCGAGGTCGATACCTTGCTGCCCGAGCGCCCGCTGGCGTCGCGCAGAGGTTTCGGTGTCCTGAAATGGACTCCCAAATCCACTCGACGGTGACGCCGACAGGATCTGGCCAGCCGACGTGACTGCTCCGCTGTGATTCATTAGCCCATACTGCCGGGGATGTAGCCGCCGTAGTTGCCCAAGGCGGCCGAGTAGAGGGCATGTGCGGCAACGGCCTGCTGCGCAGCCCCTGCCTGCGCGTAGAGATCGCGAGCCCTCATCTCGGCTTCAATGAGCCCCTGCGCACGCTGAAGTGGCAGCGAAGCGATGGCCTCGTTGCGTGCCATCTGGGCCGCTTTCTGGGCAGCCCTGATCTGCCGATTAGCCGGATCGTTGTATTCGCCGCTGACCGCTGAACCAATGCCGCGCCCGACGCCACCGCCGAGCTGGCCGCCGAAGAGGCTGCCCAGGGCAAAGCCAACAGGCGCCAGTCTTCCGTCAAACCTGGCCGCGATGCCGGCGCCCGCCATCCCTCCCGGGATTCCTCCAGCGAGCTGACCAAAAGCGCCGCCGATGCCCGCCACCGGATCGTCGACACTGCTCTGGAGCTCCTGCATCGCCCCGAAAGCGATCGGCAGGCCAGCCAGGACGGGAGGAAGAACCTGCGCGGCGTTCGCTACCTGCTGGCTGTTCTTGAAGCGCTCCCAGGGGGAGCGAGGACGATACGGGACGATCGCCGTGGAACTGGTCATACCGCTCGACCTCTTGTTCCCATGATTCTAGGTGTCGCGCCGTGGCATCCCCTGTTCACGCGCCGGAGAGCCCTTTAATGAGTGGACCCACGATCGGGCCTACTCCCGGGATCGCTGAAGCAGCGGCGCCAACCAGCCCGAAGAGCCCTCCCAGGCCTCCACCGCCGGACTTCTTCCGATCTTGCTCCTGCTTGTAGGCCTGGGCCCGCTGGAGGGCCGCCAAATACTTGTTCTCCTGGTTCTCCCTTTGGAACCTACTCATGTCAAACGAGCTGGAGGCGCCGCCGCCGAAGCCGAAGCCCCCCGATGTGCTGTCGCTGTAAGGGTCGTTCATCGCTTAATCAATCCCAAAACCTGCTTTCCAGGTGCTCTCGCCCAGTTTCATCGCTTTCTGCCCAAGCGAAGGAGTACCTCCCGCTGCTCCGATGCGCTTCGAGAGAAGGCCGCCAAGCACTGGACCGGCCCCACTGCTAAGCCTTGACCAGAAGTCCGATCCGCCGTCATCGGGGTCCCGTGATGGAGGCTCCGCAGCGAACTGCTGCGCTCGTCGAAGGGCCTGGATATGAGAGTCCTGGAATGGCGACCGACTGAAGCTATCGGAGGGCGGGTTCAATCCGACTCATAGAACGCCTGCCATCTCAGTCTAGGTGGTGCCCCCGACTGCCCAGTGCGCTCAGCGCACGACAGGCGCAGTAGCACTCGCGGGAGGGGTCTGCTCGGCTTCCTGGCGGTTCTGCTCGGCGTTACGCGCGCGTCGCACGTTCTCGAGAAGCATGGCAGCAGCTCCGGTGATGCCCAGGCCCGCGGAGGAGCCCAGCATCGATCCCTTCAGGAGGTCGAGCTCCACGCCATCCAGGTGCCTGACATGGTTGTCGACGGCGTCCTCATAGAGCATCTTGGCTTCACCCTCGCTGATAATGCGGCCTTGGGCATACTTGTCGGCCGTTGTACCGCCGTTGTATTTGGCCGACTCCCACACCTTCTTCCTACGCGTGGCATGCTTCTCGGCCGCTTTAAGGGTACCAAATCCACCGCGGTCTGAAACACGCTGACCAGCCATTCTCAGTCCAATGCGGCCACCGAGGACGCCACCAGCAACGGGCAATAGGCCGGTCAGCAAGGGGACGGATTTGCCAACGAAGTTGATCTCGGCGCCATGAATCCCGTCAGGGTTGAACTTGATCATGGACTTGTTACCGAAAAGATACGACTTGTAGGACTCGTACTCCTCCCTCGAGACATCGGGGCGTTCCTTGACGAACTCGTCGTAGGGCAGCAGGGCGCCCGTGCGACCAACCGCGCGCATGACGCTTTCCGTCAGGGGATCCGAGCTCTCGCGCTTGTCCTCCTGGGAGGGCAGAACAGCGGCATAGCCCGGCTGTCGAAACAGGGTGCCGGTCGCCGACGCAGCCCCAATCACCAGAGGGAACGACGCCGCGAAGCGTAATGGGTTACGCGAAAAGGGAGCGCCCAGCGGGGCGCCCGGGATCGGCTTCTCCCAGGGCAGCAGGCGTGACGCCATGGCGCCGTGCTGCGCTTGTTTGCCGGCCAGCAAGGAGGCGGCTTCGTAGGCGTTCAGGAACCACCAGATGTTCTGCAGGCCCTGGGTCGTGAAGTCCTTTGCGGCAACACCGGCGAACTGGGCGGCGCGATTCAGGGCGTCGTCCACGAACCCTTCCTGGGTGGGACCGAGGGGGAGTTCTGGGTAATCGCCGGCCCGCACGGTCCGTCCGAGGACCTCCGGATCGGACGCCCGGAGCCTGTCGAAATCCTCCAGGCGCCCCTCCCCGTAGCCCCCAAGCCGCTCCGGGAGGTACTGACGCGTGAGATCGACGACGTTCGACCGGCTCAGTAGCCACTCCACTGGTGTCAGGTCACGGCCGGCGAGGCGGTAATCAGGATCCGCGGCGAAGGAGCGCCGAAAGATCTCGAGGAGCTCCCGACTCCGCGATCGTGCGCCAGGGCCTGCCATCAGCTGAAACCAGCGGCAAGAGGGCTGCCGAGATACATGTCAGAGAACTCTGGCGGCATGACGACCCCAAGGCCGCCGGCCTGGGCAATCGCTTCCCTGCGGATCTGCTCGTCACGAATCGCCTGCTCGGCCTGCTGTTGCTGCGCGAACCTGGCCTCGTAGTCGCTCATCGCCTTGCTCGCGAAGGGCCTGGGAACGAGGCCGTAGCCACCGAACTCGGCGGCCATCTCACCGAAGCCCGTCAACCTGGACATGTTCTCAGGTCCAAGTCGTCTGCCACGGAGGGAGCCGAAGGCGCGACCAGCGCCGTAGCCGAGTCCGCGCCCCCCCGTCTGCAGTGCCAGGCTGCCGATGAGATCCTCGAACCCCGCGCCGACCCGTGTCCCCATTCCCGTCCCCTCTGGCTGGCTGGCTGCCGTCAGTCCAGCAAAGGCCAGGTTTGGGATCAGGCTGAACGCCGCCTCAGTGGCGGTCTGGGGCAGCAGGATCCGGCCAGCTTTGGCTAGGAGAGCTCGGCCCGCGAGTGCTGGAAACATGGTGATCAGGCGGAAGGACGTGCAGGGGGCTGGCCGCCCTGTTGGCCAACCTGGAATCGAGCCATCCAGTCTGCGAAGTAGGGAGCGTTCTCCCTTGCAGCCTGGCCAAAGGAACCCTGATCGCCGCCGACCTCATTGAAGGAGACGGCGGAGCCCTTCTTCGGGACACCCGAGCTGGTACTGAGCGAACCGGAGTTCATGAAGGAGTCGTCGTTCTTCAGCTTGTGCAGCTGCGCCATCTCCAGTGCCCTTCCGTACTTGTCGTCGATCTGAAAGGCCAAGCCAGGACTCACCTCTGCTCAAGCCATGCTAGGCCGGCGGGGCAGCAGATTCGTTCCGCCGTTTCACCCGCATAGCCAGCTGTGCCATCGCCAGGTTGTGCTCCGGGCTTCCGGGTGGCGCGTTCAGTCCTTCGACCATGCGCCGGTAGTCGAATCCTCCAGCGGCGCCAGCTGCTGTCATGGGCTGCTGATAGGGGCTGGCATCACCACCGAGACCGTAGTACGGAGCAGTGGCATAAGGACCCGCGCGGCGGCCGATCGGGTACTGATCAACAGGGGAGGCAACCATGCGTCGAATCTCCCTGAGGACAGCGGCATTGCCGTCGGAGCCGGCGCTTCTCAGCGCAGCGTCAGCGACATAGGCGGCGTGGTCGGCAGAGAGGCCTGCGATCCTCTGGGCAAAGGCCGCGTAGGGCAGCAACTCCCGGTCCATCGCAACAGGCGGTGACTTGACGGTCATGCCGCGGTTGACGGGATCCCTGGCGTCCACGAGGTCGCTCCATGTCGCGCCGGACGGCCGTCCAGTCAGTTCCTCGAGCTGGAGATCGCTGAGAGCGATCGAGTCGCCCGGAGTCGCTGAGTAGCCGGAACCGGAGTCGACGCCGATACCAACCGCGCCAGTAGATACTCCCCGTGCGGGTCTGCCGAGCTGGTCGAATAGCGAAGAGCGGGCAGCGGGCGCGTAGGGAACCTCCCTCATCGTGTCACCGACCGGACGGAACAGAACAGCGGGAACGCCGCCAGGGGCCCCCTGCTCTTGTGCCCTGATGCGCCGCAGGAGGTCCCTCAGTGCGGATCCGTATTCCTCCGCCTCCTGTGCCATCGATACTCCCTCGGCGACTCCTTCAATCCCTGGGGCTAGCTGCCTGGAGCGAATGCCCATAGGGGCCGGCTGAAGACTGCTCTGCGGCGAAAGGTCATAACCGGCATCGGCAGCAGCCCTGACATCCGCACCCGGGATGACCGCTGGAGTTGGCGGCCGCCAGGCAGCAGGGAGACCGAGAACATCGATGCGACCGGCAACGGGATCAACGGCGCCAGCAGACCGCCCGGAGAGCTCCTGCCGGATGACCTCCTCCATGGGGATACCGAAGCCCTTCATGGCTCCCCTTCCCTCTAGGTCGAGGGAGAGCTCATCGACTTGAGCGGTCGCATCGGGTCCCGTCCCCAGGGATCGCACGCCCCCGGCGACGAACGGACTGCTGCCCGGGGCGGTGACACCTCGAGAGGCGAGGAACTGCCTGACAAAGCGAGCCCGCTCAGGAACCGTCCCAAGCTCAATCAGCTCGCGAGGCATCTGCTGACGAGCCTCTGCGATGAGCTGCCTGATGGCACCCTCCTGCTCGATGGTGGCAAACTGCCTGGCAAAGCGACTGCGCTCGACGGCGGAGCCAGATTCAACCAGCTCGCGAGGCATCCGCTGATTAGCCTCTGCGATGAGCTGCCTGACGACGCTCTCCTGCGCTACGTCTCTGTTTCCGGACGGGATGTCGCCGGACCCCCTTGCAATTCCAGGGAGGCGCGGCTGGACGTAGCGGGCCCGCCCCGCAATGGCCTGAGTGGCGCTGGCGACACCCTCGAGTCCGGTGACACTTCGGATGCCACTGGGACCCGGAGCAACGGCCGCACCAATCCCGCTGTCCAGTGGGATGGCGCGAAGGTTCACCGGGTCAACGAGTGCATCAAAACCGGCGGTCGTCGGAGCTGACTGCGGCTCAGCCCCCCAATGAGCAGCAATCTCATCCAGGAGTTCCATCGTCGACCAACCTTCCGGATTGAAGGCCTGCTGCCCCCTGCCTGAATCAAGGAACATCCGAACGCCAGGCTCCTCAGAGAACAGCCCGACCCCCCTGTGTTGCTTTGAGAGTCCGGGCGACTGCCATTCGGCGTCGGAGACGATGATCTTTCCGTGAGCCTCCGGAGTGGGCAGCCCTGTGTTGATACCGCCCTTCGCGAAGATTGTCGGACGAATCAGGTAGCCCGATTCTCCTATTTCTGGCCTGAGGCTAGAGCGAGCGACATACCGCTCCAGGAAGGGGTTGTCGGTCGGAAAGATGTCATAGCCATCAAAGAGTGCACCGAGCCGTGAGCCGGGAACACGCCTCAGCGAATCGCCCCCCTTGTGAAGCTTGTGCTGCAGAGAAGATACTTTTGCACCCTCATCAAGTTCAACTGTAGTAGCAAATCCCGTGACTTCGTTAAGCTCGCGCAGAAGTGGTTCAATCTTCCGCTTCAGGGGATGACCAATCCTATAGAGGGTCCGTCTTCGTCCTCCTGCCTCGTAGACGGGGAGGTCAACCGAGGCCGACCTCGCCCCCGCCTCGCGTGCTGCCTTGATTTCAGGTAGATCCAGTCCAACCAACAATGGACTATCGAGACGTTCGGTAACACGAAGAAAGCCGACCCGTCGATTCCTGGTAGCGGTTCCACCAGGTAGATCCGGTTGCAGTGGTTCCGGGTCGCTAATAAAACGGCCACTCGAGTCTAAGCTTTCTTTTGTTGTAACAGGCGTCTTGTACTTGTCATTCAATGTGGCAACGAACTCGGCAAGACTAACCTCCCTCTGGCGATCCCAGGATGCCGTGCTGTCAGGGTCGCCGTCGTAAACGGTGACGGACGCAGCAGGGTCGATCATCCGACCCCCTGGGACATAACCCTGGTCGTCCCTGCGAGCGCGTGACCAGATACCCTTTGAATCCCTTGTTGCCAGATTGATTGCTCCGCCGTAGGGCTTAAAGAATCCTCCCTTTCTCTTGCCTTTGGGACTGGCATCTGGGTCTTCCCCGTCGAGGTAGCCAAGGGATGTTCCAGATGACAACTCCCCGGGAACGCTCTTGCCCTGACCCAGATTCTTGCTAATACGCCGCCATTGCCTGCTCTCGCTCCGGTCATACCTGCCGAGGTCGCCCGGTGCAGCGAACTCCGTACCAGCAAGGTCGACAGCGGGGTCAGGTACTGACGACGGAACCCTCCCTTGCCTCGATTCGAGCTTCCCTAGGACTCGAGATCGCTCGCCAAGGAATCGATTCATGGTGCCCTCGTCGACGACGAGTCCTTCGCCCTCTGAACCCACCCTGACGAGATACCCCTTCCTGCCTTCAGGCGTAGTGAAACGCATGACATCTTCCCGTGGGATGTATCCCTCCGGAAGACCCCCTGCCGAAGCATCTTTGGCCGGTGGGGAGCCGTATATGGGGTCGTCAGGACCGATCCATTCCAGCCTGATACCGTTCTGTTCGCCCCGATGGATCCTCTCTTCAGAGACGGGGGCCACGCCAGGCAGCTCGCGCCACCGGCTGCGGAGGGCATCGATCGGGTCCGTTGGCGAGAAAGCGGTAATAGGGCTCCCCGGCCTTCGATCGACGACCCGAACGGCGAACGGTTCCTCTGTGCCAAGGGCTTGCGACGGCTTCGCAACAGATGCGGGGACCCCGAGGCCCAGCTCTCCCTGCGTGCCCTGGCTGAAGGGCTGCGCACGACGCATGAACTCCTTGGCTCGCAGATAGGTTCTGAGGTCGCGCGTTTCACCCGTGTTAGCCAGCGCCATCACACTGGCAAGGGCCTCCCTGCGGTTGTAGCTGGGCGCCAGCCGAGTCGCGTCAAAGCCCAACCCGGGGCCAATGTCGATCGCAGGCGGCGGCGAAGCAGCAGCAATGGCGTCCAGGGTTGCCGGATCGAGCAATAACCCCTGCTCAGCTTCCCCGAAGCCCGGCATTCCTGGCGCTGCGGGGCCCTTGGGCATGGGACCGCGCCGCCTCCGGGGGTCTGCGGGGTCTCCAGGGTCGGAAATTGCACCAATTCGCCTTCCCCTGATGTCAGCCATGCCTCGCGAACCCAACAGAAGCCGTCAGATGAGTCTATCGAGGCCGATTTCCGAGGCTTGCGCCGTGCATGCCCGGGCACCTGGCGAAGCGAAAGCCGTTTTTGCCCCATGAATCGCGCCTCTGAGGCAAAAAGGGCCCTATAGGGACCCCGAAAAAATGCTGCGCCGCGCTAGATACGCCATCAACCCCCCACGCAAGTTGCAACCCGGGAAGAAAAAAAAGAATTGCAGCTAACGCACGCCAATTCAGCGCGGAAGCGAGAGCTAAGCGCGCGATATGTTGCTTCATCGGGTGCAGCAGCGAGCGGAAGCGTGCGATACCGCCCCTGATTACCCAGTGAGCCCGCGAAGCGAGCCTGAGCAATGCGTGGGTTATGGCTTCCTGCGCGACGCGAGCGCCGCCGACGGTGTCGTGAGTGGAGCGGAGGGTATAGCGCTCGCTTAGCTACCGCCTTTTCTACGCGACGCGAGCGCCGCCATGGGTTGATCCTATGCAGCGATGGCATATTGCGCTCGCTTGGCTTGTGCTGCCCGCGACACGCCCCTGCTTGCCCACGACGCAGTCGCCTCCTCTGCGCGCTCGCGCTGCCGCCTGGAGGGTATTTGTGGTGCAGCAGGCATCTGCGCAGCGTGTCTCGCTGGGCTGGTGCTCCTCGCGACGCACCCTGCCCTGCTGCTGCGCTGTCGCCTCTCGCCAGCACGCCACTGATTACCCACTAGATCCCTATCGCAATCCCCTGCACTCCCACGCAGCTTCATCCGCAACGCCCCTGCACCCCCACCACGCTACTCTGCCTGCCTACGCTTATCACTTCCTGCCCTACCCTCACGCCCCTTCGCACCCGCTAACCCCCCGTATCCACTGCAGCGCAGGCTTTCTCACCTGCTTTCCTAATAGTTCCCCTGCACACCTCCCACGCGCGACGCTTCACTCCCTCCCCTACCCTCGCGTCCCCTGGCGGGGGCAACTGCCACGATCAGATGGTTACCTGAGCATAGTGGACTACGTTCCAGGTTGATTCAGGTAGTGCCACATCTGGCACCCCCGCCCACGGCTGCAGCAACAGCCGGGTTTGGTGGATTATGGGCCGACTCAGCAGTACACATGTCTGCTTCGGCCCAGTCCTTCCTTCCCGGCGGAAGCCGGGCTGCACTTATGGTGGGTTTTCGTCGCTATCGCCTCACTACTAACTATATGGAGGGGTCGTCAATTCCTCTCTGTTTCTTTCTCGGGCGCCACGGCTGGTGGTACCCAAGTTGGGCGGAGCACCCGATCCTGCAGGCCCTTTGGCACGCAGCCGGGGCGCTAGCCCTGGCCGTCGCCAAGGCCTGGGGCCGGCAAGGTCTCAGGAGCTTCGCCCTGGGCCGCGCATGGGCCTTCTGGCACGACTGATCGTTTCTGCCCCTGGCTCCGCTTCGGCGGGGTCGGGGGCTTTTTTACTGAGCCCACTCAACAGTGCACATGCCTGTTGAATGGCTCAGTCCTCTCGACCCGGCGGAAGCCGGGCTACGTCCATGCCGGTTTACACCGTCCAAGCCTTCATCCCCGTCGAAGAGGGGGGAGACCCTGTATGGGGATTCCCCGTCATTCGCCACCTTCCAGGCGACTGGGAGGGCGTCCGCTTCGGACGCCTCTACACCAGGTGGGACAGCTACGGGGCTGCCCGCCGCTTTCAGCGCCGCTATGGTTGCTGGCAGCAGCAGCATCCCCTGGCGGGCTTCGCCAGTTTTCACTGGGAACCGCCGGGGTGGTGTTCCCGGAGAGGGAGCTACGTCCACGGAACGTGGCGCATAAGGCCCCTCGCAAGTCAGGTGCGTTTCCGCTTGCTCTGGGGCACCAGAGCAGACCCCGATGGGGAGGATTTCGAGCCAGGGGAGGGTTTTCCTCCCCTGCGCTGCTACAGCGACATCGGCTGACCCCTGCCCCTGACTCCGCTTCGGCGGAGTTCGGGGGCTTTTCTATTGAGCCCACTCAACAGTGCACATGCCTGTTGAGCGGCTCAGTCCTCTCTTCCCGGCGGAAGCCGGGCTGCATCCATGGCCAGCAGGCCAGTCCTGGCGGCTACGGCCGTCGTACTCACGTGTATGGCCCCCGCCGCGGGGCCGATTGTTGGAGGGCTTATGGCCCTCCACGCGGCGGGGGCCGCTTATCTCGCGGTCTTCGGTAGGAACGACCGCTAATCCCCTGCCCCCGGCTCCGCCCCCGCGGAGTTCGGGGGCTTTTTGTCTGGGCCTCACTCAGCAGTGCGCATGCCTGCTGTGCGGCTCAGTCCTCTCTCCCCGGCGGAAGCCGGGCTTTTCAGGATGAGCGAAGCTCTCCTGTACGACCTAAGCCAGCGGCTTCGGCTGCTGGCGAGGGCCAGCATTGTCTGCGGCCGCGATGGCCGCGTCATTTCTGGGGGCATCGACCTCCAGGTGGAGGCCCTACGCCTACAGGTCCTGGACGCCCTCGAGGCGTTTCAGGACTCCCGGAGGCTCTCCGGGACGGCCGCTGAGGCCGTGGCCCGAGCCACGGATCTGGCCTGGCAGCAGCGCCAGGTGATCGTCTCCCTCCGCCGTCAGGTCGAGAGGGAGGCCGCGGCGGAGGTCGCCGTTCCCCGGCGGTTCGTAGCCGCCTAGTGCCACATCTGGCACCCCTGCCCCTGACTCCGCTTCTGCGGGGTCGGGGGCTTTTTTCGTAGGCCCACTCAGCAGTGCACATGTCTGCTTCGGCCCAGTCCTCTCTTCCCGGTGAAAGCCGGGTATCAGTCATGGCGCAAGCCATCACCAAGGCCCAGCTCCAGGCCGCTCTGGAGCAAGCCCAGGCTCGCATCAGCGAGCTCGAGGCCGCGCAGGCCGCTGCCGCCACCCCGGCGGAGGCCCCGGCGCCTGCCGCTGTCGCCCAGCCGCACCTCAGCCAGGTCCTCTGGCTACAGAGGAAACCCTTGGCCCAGACAGGCCCCGACGGCAAAGGCAACGTCGGCTACACCGCCGGAGGGACCCTCGTGGTCCGCTTCGGCGCGCAGTATGCATCCATTGACCGGGAGACCGGTCAGCGGCTTTTTGGGCCGTGGAAATTCTTCACGGCGTACGGCCAAATGGCCGCCCAGGTGATCGCCTTCATGCAAGGCGACGACCGCCTGGTGCGGATCCAGGCCTACGAGGAGCCCTGGAGCTCCTCCAGCGATCCCAACAGCCGCCAGGCTGACTGGGTAGTCAGGGGGTTTACCCCCATCGGCCGGGGTGCCGCCAGCCCCGGCGCACCCCGGACCCGGCCGGCGGCGGCGCCAGTCCGGCGGCAGCCGGAGGCTCACCTTGAGCCTACCCTCGCCGAGGTCGCCTTCTGACCTCGGCTTCCTTGCCCCGGCCTTGCGTAAGCAGGGTCCGGGGCTTTTTCATTGGCCCCACTCAGCAGTACACATGTCTGTTGAGCGGGCAATTCCCTTCTCCCCGCCGCAAGGCGGGCTGCATCCATGACCACCGCCACCCTTGAGCAGGCCATCGCCACCGTCGAGGTAGCTACTGCTGGGCATCAGCCCGGCACGGGCTATTTTCTCGGGAGAGGACAGTTCCTCCGCTTTCTGGAGGAACTGGACGACCAGTCCATCGCTCCTCCCGACTGGGAGGAGGAGTATTTTGACCAGCGAGCCGCTCTTTGGCGGCACATTGGGGCGCGGGAGGCGTCCCGAGTGTTCACCGACATGGGCTCGTGCCCATCAGTTCTCTCTATCACCCAAAAGGTGATGGAGTGGGAGTATTTGACAACCAGCGGGACGGCCCTGCTGGCCCTGGACAACAGGGAGGCCAGGGGGAGCATCTATGTCCGGGAGGAGGACCTCTACGACCTCCTCCAGTGGGAGGACCTACCGGACTATTGCCTCCCCTGGGATCACTCCCAGAACACCCTCCGAGTCCCCCAGGAGGGGCTCTACCGAGTCTGGATCCCGGAGGAGCGGGACCAGCCGGGCCGCACGGCCTGGACTCAGGTCCGGCTCGCTCTCAGCGGCCTCCCGTACCGCTGTTGGTACCAGGAGGGCGACTCCAGCGACGAGGCTGGAACCCTCCGGAGGCAGCTCCGGGAGTACTTCTATTCGCTCCGTGAGTAGGAGGACGACTTATCCCCTGCCCCTGGCTCCGTCTCCGCGGGGTCAGGGGCTTTTTCATTGGCCCCACTCAGCAGTACACATTCCTGCTGGGCGGGCAAGGACTATGCACCCAGACGCCATCGTGGGGCGCCTGAGCCTCGAGCAGCAGCAGCGCATGGTTGACCATGTGCGCCAGCTCGCTCGGCAGGCGCCCCTCTATACCCCCCACATGCCCGGGGGTCAGCCTTTCCGCTACCAGCAGACTGGTGCCGGCTGGGGCTGGACCTCCGGGTACGGGGGCGGCTACCGCTACCAGCGGGAGCACCCCATCACCGGCGACCTGCTGCCGGCAATCCCGCCGGAGCTGGCCGCCTTCGCCAGGCAGTACGGGCTGGAGCCCGACGCGCTCCTGGTGAACTTTTACCGCCCAGGCGCCAGGCTCGGGCTGCACCAGGACCGCGACGAGCGCGACCTCACCGCCCCGGTGGTGTCGGTGTCCCTCGGGGATACCGCCACCTTCCTGCTCGGCGGTCAGCGCCGCAGCGATCCGGTGCAGCGCATCGAGCTGCCCTCGGGCACCGTCATGGTGCTCGCCGGGACAAACCGGATGGCCTGGCACGGCGTGGCAACCATCCACCCCGGCACTGCCCCTGCCGGACTTCTGCGCTCCCCGGGGCGCATCAACCTGACCTTTCGCCGGTCCCAGTGACCACCCCGCCTGGCCCAACAGCCGGGTGGGGTTTTTCTTTTGGCCCCACTCAACAGTGCACATGCCTGTTGAGCGGGCGCCAGTCCTCTCGTCCGGCCCCGTAGCCGGCATCTCGCGTGACACCCACGCGCTTCATGGAAGTCGCCATCTATGGCGGCTTTCCCCTTGGCTTCGGCCTGGGAGTCGCCGTTTACGGCGGCATCGGCTGGCTTGTAGCCGGCCAAACTGGCTTCGCCATTGGCGCTGCCATCGCCGCCGGCTTCGCCATAGCCGGCCTCATCGTCACGCTCCGCTTCCGGCGGAGCCTGATTGTCTTCCTTGAGGACAATCAGGCGCGTATGGCAAGGATCGCGGCTGACGAGGTCCCCTTCTGATGGGCGACCTCCAACTCCTGCCCCTGGGCGACCTCCACGCCCGGGCCAACCGCCTGGCAGGCATCTGCCGGGCAGCCGCAGAGCGCGGCGACGACGCGGCGGATGCAGCCGCCTTCGAGGAGCTGCTCCCCATCCTCGCGGAGATCTCCGCCCGCGAGGACGCGGTCGACCCCCACCAGGTCGGCCTCATCGCGCTGCGCTGACCACCGGCGCGCGCAGTGTGTGCCACGGCTGGCACCACTGCTACCATGCGCGCCGTGTGGGGTGTGTGTCATGTTCCCCCGGCTCCGCCCAGGCGGGGTCGGGGTTTCTTTTTGCGTCCACTCAGCAGTGCACATGCCTGTTGAGCGGGCGCCAGTCCTTTCGTCCGGCCCCGTAGCCGGCATTCCCGTGGCACCAGCCACTTTCCCTTGGGCGCGCCTGCGGGCCGCCCTTATCCTTGGCTTCGCCTTGGCGGAGCTTGCACTCCTTGGCCTGGCCATGCTCGGCCAGGCCGCCTGGCGGCGTCGCTATCGCGCCCTGTGTGCCATGGCACACGCCGTGGCGGTCGCCATCCTGGCGGCCCAGCTGGCCTACGAGCTGGGCGTCGCCAGCCGCCTCTGGCTGGCCCAGCTCCAGGACGCCAGCGCCACCCTCACCCTGGCGGCGACCGCCAAGGGCGTCGGCCCCCTGGCTCCCATCCTTGGCGGCGCTGCGGCACTCGTCGAGGCCCTGCGCCTCGCCCTGGTGCGCTTCCTCGCGCGCCACTACGCCTGGGGGCTGGCATGACCCCAGGTATCTCAAAGGCGGCAGCAGTTGCTGTCGCCACCGTCATCGCCGGCGTCCTGACCGCTTCGGCGATCAACGACGTCAGGGACGTCGTCATGGCAGCCCACGGGGTTCGAGTCCCCAGCTGCCAGACCCTGTCCCTGGTCCGTCCCTCCTGCCGCTGAAGGCAGGAAGAAGCGCTGGCGCTTCCGTCCATGCTTGTCGCGCAGCGACTCCCACTGGACGTAGCGCACCAGGTACTCCGGCTCCTGTGCTGTGAACCACCGGTGTCCGCAGGCATCACATGAGCGCCTGCGCAATGCGATGCCGTCGTCCATGAACGAGGTGACACGAATCCTCGTCTTCTCGTGCCTGCATCGCGGGCAGCGGCACCGGGACGTGTTCACAGCAGGTGAGCCGAATGTCTACCACCTCTAACACCCCCACCCCAATGATCCTCGAGGTCTTCCGCGGGCGAGTCTATTACGGCCCTGCCATGGGCACCGCCCGCTATGTCAGGCGGCTTGCCCGCCAACTCCAGCGGCAGCACGACTGCCGCATCGTCCTCACCCCTGAGGACGGCATCGACGCCTCCCAGGTCGCCGTTCTGGCGGCCATCGCCGAAGAGGGCGAGCGCGAGATGCGCGAACTCCTGGAGCCGGCCCTGTGACTACTCAGTCCAGCTCCCTCCGCATTGCGGACGACCTGGCCAGCAGCCCTTTCGCCTGGCCAGGCGCCTACCCCCGCTACGGGATTGCGGCCGACGGCTGTCCGATCTGTCCGGACTGCTGTCGCGCTGAGCGGCAGCTCATCGGCACCACCACCGGCAACGACGGCTGGTGCCTCATCGCGTCCTCTATCAACTACGAGGACGTCGATCTCTACTGCAGCAACTGCTGCAGCCGCATCGAAGCCGCCTACGAAGAGCCGTCGGCTCCGTGCGACTTCGAGGCCGCTCTCACCGCGGCCGAACGTAACCCGTCCTTGAGGTAAACATGTCGAATAACCCCAGCCCTCGGCCTCCCTGGGCCGACTGGTTCGACGGCCGTCAGGCCATCCAGGAACTCCCTGAGCAATGCGCCAGACACTGCTCAGCGCAAGGCCCAGTAGATGATGCCGTCGCGTATTGGCGCCCAAAGCTACAGCTCGAGGCGCCGCCTTGGCTCCTTCGGGAGTACTTGCGCGGCTATGGCGCCTGGGATCGCGCACAGCTGTGCGATCACAAGGCCAACCTGGAGCGACTGCTCTGGGTCTGGGCATGCAACGTCCAGGAGGATCCGGACTACCTGCCCTATCTGGGGTAGTGCCCCCGGTTCAGGCGAGCGGGCTCGACTCGACCCGCTCAGCTGTCTGCTGGCCCTGGTTCATGTACTCCATCAGGGCCAGCAGTTGCTGGGCACCCTCGGTCAGGGCCATCCCGCCCATGACCGTGCCAGTGCCAACAGCAGCCGGCATCGCGCCGCGGCGCACGTAGGGATTCTGGGCAATCTCCTGGCTGATCCTCTCCCGGATCCCTCGGCCCGTGTGCCCTCCAGGGCCACGACGCATCATGTAGCCATACCGATCGGCGATCATCCGACGACCGTCTTCGGTCGTCAGGTCCTGCCTGATCTGCTGCAATGTCGCCTCGTCTGGCGGCGCGTACTTCTCGGCAGACATGCCGTTCTTGATCCGCTGGATCACTTCGTCGCGGTAGTTCCCCGCGGCATCACTAAGGATCATCGCCCGGTTCCGCTCCGCGCCTGCAGCGCGAGCCGCGTACATGTCCGCGGTGGCCTTGTCCTGAACCCACTGATCCACGCCGCGGGCCCACTCCTTTACGCGATCCAGCATCACTCCCTCACCAGGTCACACGATTCTAGGTGGGGGACGTGATGGGCCCACTCAGCAGTACACATGTCTGTTGGGGGCCTGACTGTTACCTCTCAATCCCATGCCTATCATCTCCCTCGGCTTCGTTGAGCTGCGGTACGCCGCCAACGAAACCGGCACCAACTGGACCGACGCCACCCTGGCGTTCGTCACCGACCGCAATGAGGCCGGTCTCTCCACCCGGGAGACCGCCATCCGCTGCGGCTTCAGGTCCGACCACCTCCTCGA
>Ga0129333_10002863_pt1 | contig 16156 bp, 11 predicted proteins | sample CPB6_08_DNA_FD_94474 | JGI IMG/M metagenome (GOLD analysis project Ga0129333, IMG submission 94474) | Freshwater to marine salinity gradient microbial communities from Chesapeake Bay, USA - CPBay_Sum_0.6_0.8_DNA | ecosystem: Environmental > Aquatic > Marine > Coastal | place: USA: Chesapeake...
CACCGGCGTGAAGGTCGGCGACAAGCGGGTGGTGTTCCCGTGGATCGGCTGCGGCAGCTGCTCGCTGTGCGCCGATGGCCGAGAGCATCTGTGCAATCGTCCGCAGACGCTGGGCATCCAGCGCGACGGCGGTTTTTCAAGCCATGTGGTGGTGCAGATCGATGACTACCGCGGTGTGGCCTCGCCGATCAAGATGGGCCGCACGCCGGCGAGCTATCGCCTCAAGCCCCCGGCGCGCGAGGCCTGAGCGCAAAAAAAGAGCGGCTCTGCGGAGCCGCTCTTCAGTGGGGAACCCGGGGCCGCGAGATCTTGCGCGTTGCCCCGGTCATCGGGTTTTCCGCAGCCTCAATACGTCTCGAGGTGCAGGCGACCCTGCTTCTTCATCTCGGCGCCGAGCTGGTCCCAGTCCAGACCAGCGGCCTTGGCAATGTCGTGCAGGGCCAGCACCACGCCTTCTTCCATCGCCTTGAGGCCGCAGACGTAGAAGCAGGCGTTCGGGTCGCGCAGCAGCGGCACGAGGTCCGCCGCGCGGTCACGCATCGCGTCCTGCACATACTTCTTGGGCTGCCCCGGCGTACGGCTGAAGGCGAACTCGATGTCGATGAAGTCCTTGGGCAGGTTCTGCAGCGGGCCGAAGTAGGGCAGCTCTTCCTGCGTACGGGCACCGAAGAACAGCATCAGCTTGCCGCCTTCGAACTTGCCCGACTGGCGCAGCCTGCGGCGCCACTCGGTCATCGCACGCATCGGCGCGCTGCCGGTGCCGGTGCAGATCATCACGACGTGGCTCTTGGGGTGGTTGGGCATCAGGAAGCTCGCGCCGAACGGTCCGATCACCTGTACCTGGTCGCCCACCTGCAGGTCGCACATGTAGTTGCTGGCCACGCCGCGCACCGGCTTGCCCGAGTGGTCCTCAAGCACGCGCTTGATGGTCAGCGACACGTTGTTGTAGCCCGGCCGCTCGCCGTTGCGCGGGCTGGCGATGCTGTACTGGCGCGCATGGTGCGGCTTGCCGTTGGCATCTACGCCGGGGGGAATGACGCCGATCGACTGGCCCTCGAGCACCGGGAACGGCATGGCACCGAAGTCCAGCACGATGTGGTGCGTGTCGTAATCGCTGCCGACCTCGGTCACGCGCACATTGCCGGTCACCGTGGCCGTCACCGTCTTGTCGGCTGCCTTGGGGCCGTACAGGTTGGTGAAGGGGTGCGCGGCGGACCACGGCGGCACGGTCGAGCCGTACTGCGCGCTGTTGAACGCGCCTTGCTGGGCCGGGTTGGCGGCCGGCGCTGCGGCCTGCACCTCGGTGGCTGCGGCCACTGCGTCAGCACTGGCACCGGCGGCTTGCAGTTCGGCGTCGCTCAGCTCGCCGGGCAGCGTGTCCCAGGTCAGCTGGTCGGCCACCGTGTAGGCGCGCACCTTGGGCATGTTGCGCCAGTTGTCGATCGAGCCGGTCGGGCAGGGCGGCACGCAGGCCATGCAGAAATTGCACTTGTCCGCGTCGACCACGTAGTTGCGCGAGTCGTGCGTGATCGCACCCACCGGGCAGGTGGCTTCACAGGTGTTGCAGCGGATGCAGATCTCGGGGTCGATCAGGTGCTGCCGGATGACGGCTGCTTCGGCCATGTCCATCGTTGTCTCCTGTTGAACGGGGGCCCAAGGCCCCCGTCGTTCTGTCGTTATCGAAACGGATGCCCGCTCAGTTGAAGCGGACGTATTCGAAGTCCACCGGCTGGCGGTTGATGCCCATGACCGGCGGTGCGATCCAGTTGGCAAACTTGCCCGGATCGACGCAGCGGCCCATCAGGCTGGCCACGAACGCGCGGTCGTTCGCGCTCGGCAGCCAGGTGTCGACGTTGGCGTTCCACTCGGCCTCGGACACCACCTTGCCCTCGGGCGACACCTTCACGCCCGACAGCGCGCCGATGTTGCGGTGGAAGGCCTTGTGCGGCGCCTTCAGGCGGAACGGGATGCCGGCCTTCTCGATCAGCTTGTTCCAGCGGTCCACGCCGGCGATCGAGTCCTTGATGTAGTCGTCGCGCAGCACTTCGTTGAGCGCGTTGAGCATCGGGACTTCCTTCTCTGCGAGCTGGCCGTTCTTGACCTCGAGCACGCGGTAGGTGTCGCCGCGCAGGCGGTGGTCGTCGGTGCGCTTGCCTTCTTCGTAGCGGCCCTTCAGGCCGGTGCTGTAGAAGGTGGCGGCGTTGGACGACTCGTCGGCGCCGAACAGGTCGATGGTGACGCTGAAGTGGAAGTTCAGGTAACGCTGGATGGTCGGCAGGTCGATCACGCCGGCTTCACGCAGCTTCTTCGGGTCGTCCGTCTTCAGCTCGTTCATCATCTGGCAGGTGCGGGTGATGACGCGGCCCACGCCCGACTCGCCCACGAACATGTGGTGCGCTTCCTCGGTCAGCATGAACTTGGTGGTGCGGGCCAGCGGGTCGAACGCCGATTCGGCCAGCGCGCACAGCTGGAACTTGCCGTCGCGGTCGGTGAAGTAGGTGAACATGAAGAACGACAGCCAGTCCGGCGTCTGCTCGTTGAAGGCCTGCAGGATGCGGGGGTTGTCCTCCTGGCCCGAGCGGCGCTGCAGCAGCGCGTCGGCTTCCTCGCGGCCGTCACGGCCGAAGTGCTTGTGCAGCAGGTAGACCATGGCCCACAGGTGGCGGCCTTCTTCCACGTTGATCTGGAACAGGTTGCGCAGGTCGTACATGCTGGGCGCGGTCTGGCCCAGGTGACGCTGCTGCTCGACCGACGCCGGCTCGGTGTCGCCCTGCGTCACGATGATGCGGCGCAGGTTGGCACGATATTCGCCGGGCACGTCGTTCCAGGCGTTTTCGCCAAGGTGGTCACCGAAGTGGATCTTGCGGTCGGCTTCACCGGGGTTCAGGAAGATGCCCCAGCGGTAGTCGCGCATCTTCACATGGCCGAACTGGGCCCAGCCCTGCGGGTCCACGCTGACGGCGGTGCGCAGGTACACGCTGGCATCGGTGGTGCCCTCGGGGCCCATGTCGTCCCACCAGTTGATGAAGTCGGGTTGCCAGCTCTCGAGCGCGCGCTGCAGCGTGCGGTCTTCGCTGAGGTTGACGTTGTTGGGAATCTTCTCGCTGTAGTTGATGCCGGACATGTCGGTCTCCAGTCAGAAACAAAAAGCGGTGATGGATGTTCGGTTGCGGCGCGTCACCTGAACGCGCGCCGCACAACATGGATCAGTTGTGGACAGGGCTTCCTCGCTGTGCTCGATTGGTCTGTCCCGCAAGGTCCTCAGACCCGGTTCCAGTCGAAGGCAGCCTTGTCGCCCTTGCCATAGACCTTCAGCGCACCCTTGTCGCCCACCGCGTTCGGACGCTGGAAGATCCAGTTCTGCCAGGCGGTCAGGCGGCCGAACACGCGGGTCACCATGTTCTCCTTGCCGTTGAAGCGCAGGTTGGCTTCCATGCCGGTCAGGGCATCCGGGCTCATCGCCACGCGCTCTTCGATGGCGATGCGCACTTCGTCGGCCCAGTCGATGTCGTCGGGGTTGCTGGTGTTCAGGCCGAGCTTGAAGGCATCATCCGCGTCGAGCGGCTTGCCCACCACGGCGCGCACCGCATCGAGGGCCGGCTGCTCGCCGTAAAAGCGGCGCTGCAGGCGGCTTTCGTCGGTGGCCATCGGGTAGGTGCCGAAGTTCAGCTCGCCCACGGTGATGGCCGGCGCCTTCTCGGGGCTGTCCGGCAGGGCCAGGTGATAGATGCGGTCACAGGCCAGCGCCATCTCGAGGAAGGTGCCGGCGAAGCACGAGCCCTCTTCAATCAGCGCGAACAGGCTGCGCGAAGACACGTCGATGCGGCTGAAGGTGCGGCGCAGCAGGCCGATGGTTTCGCGCACCAGCCAGTGGCCCTGATGTGCGGCCAGCGTGACGTCCATCGCCAGCACGGCAGCGGCGTCGCCCGAGGTCTTGATCAGCCAGGTGCCGATGTCGAGCTCGTTGGTGCGCATGTGCAGGATCGCGTCTTCGAGTTCGCGCGCCATCTGCAGCGGGTACCAGTTGGCGCCTGCGGCCTCGATGCCAGCGATGTCGGTCGGCTGGGCGCCGGTGGGTGACTTCACCGTGAAGGTGGCGGTGCGCTTGGCGCGGTCGATGTCCACCGTCACGTTGGTGTAGACCACGCGGTCGGCTTCGATGCTGCGGTTCAGCGGAGTCAGCGTCACGCCCTTGCCGTTGGCCGGGCGGTCGCTCTTCTCGGCCAGCTGCAGCGCGCGCTCTTGCACCTTGGCGGCAAACACCGCCGGCTTGGCGATGTCGTCCACCAGGCGCCAGTCCTTGGCCTTCTGGCCGCGCACGCCCTCGTTGGTGGTGCAGAAGATGTCGGCCAGGTCGTGACGCACCTTGCGCTTGTCGGTCACGCGGGTCAGGCCGCCGGTGCCGGGCAGCACGCCGAGCAGCGGCACTTCGGGCAGGCTCACCGCGCTGGAGCGGTCGTCAATCAGGATGATCTCGTCGCACGACAGGGCCAGCTCGTAGCCGCCGCCGGCGCAGGCGCCGTTGACGGCCGCCAGGAACTTCAGGCCGCTGAAGCGGCTGGAGTCTTCCAGGCCGTTGCGGGTTTCGTTGGTGAACTTGCAGAAGTTCACCTTCCAGGCGTGGCTCGAGACGCCCAGCATGAAGATGTTGGCGCCCGAGCAGAACACCTTGTCCTTCAGCGAGGTGACCACCACCGTGCGCACTTCGGGGTGCTCGAAGCGGATGCGGTTGATCGCGTCGTTCAGTTCGATGTCCACGCCGAGGTCGTAGCTGTTGAGCTTGAGCTTGTAGCCCGGGCGCAGGCCGGCGTTCTCGTCAAAGTCGGCGGCCAGCGTGGCCACCGGGCCGTTGAAGGTCAGCTTCCAGTGGTGGTACTGGGACGGGTGGGTCTGATAGTCAACCGTGGTCGGGGTGGTCATGTCTGTCTCCGGGTGCAGTGGCTGTTTGATGGTCGGGCTAGGTCGGTCTTCGCTGCAATCGAGTTCATGGGCATGGAGCCCTTCCCGACCGCATGAGACGCATCATAGTGCACTTCAAAAAACCGCGTCAAGCACTTTTATGCATGTTTAATAGAAACAGAGTGTATCAAGCGGGCAGCTTCAGCGCATCACGGATCATGTGGCGAAGCGCCCGGAAGGTCTGCTCCAGCGGTTGTGCGCTGGTGTTGAGGGTGAAGTCGGCCTTCGAGTAGAACGCCGCGCGACCCGCGAGGATGCCGCGCAGGTCATCCATCGCCTCGCGGCTGGCGGCCATCGGGCGCATGTCACCCTGGGCAATCACCCGCGTCATGTGGTCTTCCGCCTCGGCCTGCAGCCACACCGAGGTGCAGTGCGACAGCAGCTCATTGAAGGTGGCGGCATCCGACACCAGGCCGCCGGGGGTGGCGATCACCGCCTCGGGATGGATCTGGATGGCTTCCTCCAGCGCACGCCGCTCGTAGCGGCGGTACGCGTTCACGCCGTACAGCGCCTGGATCTCGGCGATGCTGCAGCCGGCGAACTTCTCGATCTCACGGCTGAGTTCCACAAACGGGAAGCCCAGGTCATCGGCCAGCATCTGGCCCAGCGTGGTCTTGCCGGCGCCCCGCAGCCCGATCAGCGCGATGCGGCTGCTGCGCTGGGCACTGCCGGTGCTGCCCAGCAGGTCGCCGACGACGGTGCGCACGCGACGCAGCGTGGGCTCGTCGCAGCGGCCCAGCAACTCGCGCAGCATCAGCCACTCGGGGTTGGAGGTGGTGACGTCGCCCAGCAATTCGGCCAGCGGCGCCTGCAGGGCCTGCGCCACCTGGTGCAGCACCAGGATCGATGCGTTGCCCAGCCCGTATTCCAGGTTGGCGAGGTGCCGCTCGGACACGCCCGCGGCTGTGGCCAGCGACTTGCGCGTCACGCCGCGCCGGCGGCGCAGGTCGCGCACCCGATCGCCGAGGGCCACCAGCAACGGGTCCTTCGGCTTGTCGCCGTCGTGATCCGGAGTGGAGGTCGATTGATGCACTATAGCGCTTACCATGGCGTCCATGCGTTTTGGCCGAGGAACAGGCACGATACTGCATCTCTGTTCCACTGGCAAGTTGAAGGGCATGCGTCACAACGATCAAGAAAGGCAACTGAGATGAGCGAACTTCTGGGCAACTTCTGGGCGGGCCGTTGGCAGACCGGTACCGGCGCGGGCACCGCGCTGCTGGACCCGGTGCTGGGCTCCGAACTCGTGCGCGTGGATGCGACCGGGCTGGACCTGGCCGCCGGCTTTGCCTTTGCGCGAGAGCAGGGCGGCGCTGCGCTGCGGGCGATGACCTACACGCAGCGCGGCGCGATGCTCGGCGCGGTGGTCAAGGTGCTGCAGTCGCACCGCGATGCGTACTACGACATCGCCACCGCCAACAGCGGCACCGTCAAGAGCGATTCGGGCATCGACATCGACGGCGGCATCTACACGCTGGGCGTGTACGCCAGGATGGGCGACACGCTCGGGGACCGCCACTTCCTGCTGGACGGCGAGGCCGCCCGCCTGGGCAAGGAGCCGCTGTTCCAGTCGCAGCACGTGATGGTGCCCACACGCGGTGTGGCGCTGTTCATCAACGCCTTCAACTTCCCGAGCTGGGGCCTGTGGGAGAAGGCCGCGCCCGCGCTGCTGTCGGGCGTGCCGGTGATCATCAAGCCGGCCACCTCCACCGCCTGGCTGACCCAGCGCATGGTGAAAGACGTGGTCGATGCCGGCGTGCTGCCTGCCGGCGCGCTGTCGGTCATCTGCGGCAGCTCGGCCGGGCTGATGGACCAGCTGCAGCCCTTTGATGTGGTGTCGTTCACCGGCTCGGCCGACACCGCGCGGGTCATCCGCTCGCATCCGGCGGTGGCCGAGCGCTCGGTGCGGGTGAACATCGAGGCTGACAGCATCAACTCGGCGTTGATGCTCGAGTCCGACGCGCCAGGCACCGAGGCCTTTGACCTGATGGTCAAGGAGGTGGCACGCGAGATGACGATCAAGTCAGGCCAGAAGTGCACCGCCATCCGCCGCGTGTTCGTGCCACAGGCGCACTACGACGCCGCCGTGCAGGCCATTTCGGCGCGCCTGGGAAAAACGACCGTGGGCAACCCGCGCAATGAATCGGTGCGCATGGGCGCGCTGGTCAGCCGCGCGCAGTTCAACGCGGTGCAGCAAGGCCTGGCGCAGCTCAAGGCGCACACACAGACACTGCATGACGGCGCTGCACATACGCTGGTGGATGCCGACGCCGGCGTGGCTTGCTGTCTTGGCCCGACGCTGCTGGGCACGCGCGATGCGGACGGCACCGCAATGGTCCACGACATGGAGGTGTTCGGCCCGGTGTCCACCCTGTTGCCCTACCGCGACGCGGCGCATGCGCTGCATCTCATCCGGCGCGGGCAGGGGTCGCTGGTAGCATCGGTGTACGGCAGCGACACGCGGGCGCTGTCGCATGCTGCTGCCGAACTGGCCGACAGCCACGGCCGCGTACACGTGATTTCGCCCGATGTGGCGGCGCTGCACAGCGGGCACGGCAACGTCATGCCGCAGTCGCTGCATGGCGGCCCGGGCCGCGCCGGCGGTGGCGAAGAGCTGGGCGGCGCGCGTGCGCTGAACTTCTACCACCGTCGCGCAGCGGTGCAGGCCAGTACCGCGGTGCTGTCGCATCTGCAGCCGCATTCACCGCCGCAGGCATGAAAGCCTGCTGTTCGCAGCACCCCCGTCGGTAGAATGCAAGCCTTGTCGGAGCGTAGCGCAGTCTGGTAGCGCATCTGGTTTGGGACCAGAGGGTCGGAGGTTCGAATCCTCTCGCTCCGACCATGCTGCCCGTAGCTCAGCTGGATAGAGCAACAGCCTTCTAAGCTGTGGGTCGGGGGTTCGATTCCCTCCGGGCAGGCCAGCGGCTGCGCCCGAGCCACGGCGATGTGACGCTGCGGTGTCTGCGCGGGTGCCGGGCTGGCCCTGTCGCTCAAGCGACACATCCTGCGCGGTTTGGCGCCGTTGTTTCACCTTGAAACTGGACGGTCGGTCTTCGTTGTCGGACATTTCCCGGTCGGGCGCTGGCATTTGTCGTACAGCGCCGCTTCGACAAGCCGTTCCATCATGAGGGTCTGGGATTCGATCGATGCAGAGTTCCTGCGCCACGCGCGGGATTCGCGCGCGCTCGATCGCACCCAGCTCGCCCGCATGGCCACCGTCTCGATGGCGCAGTTGCGCATGCTCGAGGAGGGCGGCGACTCAGCCTTCTATTCCCCCGCCATCAAGCTCGCGACCGGCAAACGGGTGCTTGCCAAGATGGGGCTGTCCTTGCCGGAACACGAGGTGCCTGAGCCGCAAGCGGAGGTGGACGCGCAAGCGCTGACAGCCGTTGGTGTGGAAGCGGGTGCTGCCGCAGCAGAAGCTGCCCACGCACCGCTTGGCACGCCAGCGATGCCGCAAGCGGCGCCTGCCGAGCCGCGCCGAGCCGCGAAGGGGGCGGTGGCCGCTGCCGTCGTGGGCGTGGCTGCGTTGGCCACAGGCGTCATGGTGTGGGGCGTTGGTGCGCCCGGTTCCAGTGCGCCGCAGCGCGAGGCGCTGGCTGCAGCCCCATCGCCTTCAGTCCACCCGATGGCGATGTCAGCGCTTGCGGGCGCGGATGCGCGCGCGATCCAACCCGTGAACCAGGCGGTGGCCATTCGCAACGCCGATGGCTCCGCACTCACAACTACATCGGCGGCGGCGCAGGCGGCAGGCGCCAGCCGGCCCGGCGAGGCGAATGACACAAACGCGAGGAACCCGAAGAACACCGTGAACGCAACAGGGGCGGAAGTGGTCGTAGCTGCGTTGCCCGCCACGGCAGCGCCTGCCGTGCTGGCCGCCGCACGCTCCGAGCCAGCGCCGCGCAGCGCCTGCGCCTGGACTGCGCAGCCGGCAGTGGTGGACGCGACGCCGCGCGGCAAGCCCGACACCTATGTGCACCTGGTGGCCGAGCGCGACGCCGAAGTCTGCGTGATGGACGGCCAGCAGCGCGTGGCGCGGGTGCAGCTCAAGGCCGGCGAGCATCGCAGCGTGCATGGTGCCGGGCCTTGGCACCTGTCGGGCGACCAGCTCGATCGCGTCAATGTGTTCTTCCGCGGATCGCGGGTGCGTGCGCCCGAGCCGGGTGCGCCATCGCACTGGCTGCTGGTCAGCGCGGTGGCGTCGCCACTGCAGCCCTGAGCGCCGCCCCCGCAGCGCTCGCTTCACTCAGCGCCGCTGGTACTGGGCGTTGCCGAACAGCGCTTCGCGCGCCTTGTCATCCACCAGCGGCTTGCGCAGGTCGGCCAGCACCTGCACACCGCGTTGCACTGCAGGGCGCGCGGCGATGCCGTTGAACCAGCGTTCCACGTTCGGGTAGTCCGACAGCTGCACGCCCTGGTTCTGCCAGCTGCGCAGCCACGGAAAGGTGGCGATGTCGGCGATGCTGTAGCCGTTGCCGGCGAGGAACTTCGATGCCGCAAGCCGCTTGTCCATCACGCCATACAGGCGCTTGGCTTCATTGGTGTAGCGGTTGATTGCGTATTCGATCTTCTCCGGCGCGTAGATGCGAAAGTGGTGCGTCTGCCCGAGCATCGGCCCCACGCCGCCCATCTGGAACATCAGCCACTGCAGCACCTCGAACTTCTGGCGGTCGCCTTTCGGCATCAGCTTGCCGAACTTCGAGGCCAGGTACACCAGGATCGCCCCCGACTCGAACAGCGCGATCGGCTTGCCGTCGGGCCCGTTCGGGTCGACGATGGCCGGCACCTTGTTGTTCGGGCTGATCTTCAGGAACTCGGGCTTGAACTGGTCGCCCGTGCCGATGTTGACCGGGATGGCACGCCAGTCGCGCCCGAGGCGCTGGCCGCACTCCTCGAGCATGATGTGGATCTTGTGGCCGTTGGGCGTGGGCCAGGAGTAGACGTCGATCATGACGGTGACCTCAGGCGCCGCGGGTGACGGGGACGTCGGCGCTGCGTCCGTATTCGCCGTACTTGCCCAGCTCCCACTTGGCAATCGCATTGCGGTGCACCTCGTCGGGGCCGTCGGCGAAGCGCAGCGTGCGCGCATGCGCGTAGGCCGAGGCCAGCGGGAAGTCGTCGCACATGCCGCCGCCGCCGTGCACCTGCATCGCCCAGTCGATGACCTGGCAGGCCATGCTGGGTGCCACCACCTTGATCATCGCGATCTCGGTGCGCGCCACCTTGTTGCCCACCGTGTCCATCAGCCACGCGGCCTTGAGCGTCAGCAGGCGCGCCATGTCGATCTTGCAGCGGGCCTCGGCGATGCGCTCCTGCGTCACCGTCTGCTGCGCCACCGTCTTGCCGAAAGCCACACGTGACGACGCGCGACGGCACATCAATTCGAGCGCGCGCTCGGCCAGGCCGATCAGGCGCATGCAGTGGTGGATGCGACCCGGGCCCAGGCGGCCTTGCGCGATCTCGAAGCCGCGGCCTTCACCCAGCAGGATGTTGCCCACCGGCACGCGCACGTTCTCGAAGTACATCTCCACATGGCCGTGCGGCGCATCGTCGTAGCCCATCACGTTGAGCGGCCGCACGATGCGGATGCCCTTGGCATCCGCCGGCACGATCACCATGCTTTGCTGCGAGTGCCTGGCGGCGTCCGGGTCGGTCTTGCCCATGGTGATGAACAGCGCACAGCGCGGATCGGCCGCGCCGGAGATCCACCACTTGTGGCCGTTGATCACGTACTCGTCGCCCTGGCGCTCGATGCGGGTGCAGATGTTGGTGGCGTCGCTCGAAGCCACCTCGGGCTCGGTCATCGCAAAGGCCGAGCGGATCTTGCCTTCCAGCAGCGGCTTGAGCCAGCGGGCACGCAGCTCGGGCGAGCCATAGCGCGCAATGGTTTCCATGTTGCCGGTGTCGGGTGCCGAGCAGTTGAACACCTCGCTGGACCACGGCACGCGGCCCATGATCTCGGCCAGCGGCGCGTACTCCTGGTTGGTCAGGCCCGCGCCGTGATAGCCCGCCTGCTCGGCGGTGTCCTTGGGAAGGAACAGGTTCCACAGGCCTGCGGCCTGCGCCTTGGGCTTGAGGTTCTCGATGGTCTGCAGCGCGGTCCAGCGCTTGCCGGCGGCGGTATTGGCTTCCAGCTCCTCCTTGTACTTCACCTCGGACGGGTAGATGTGGTCGTCCATGAACTTCTGCAGTCGCGCCTGAAGTTCCTTGGTCTTGGGGGAGTAGTCGAAATCCATCAGTGGTCTCCGTGGTTGATTCGTGTGTCGTTCGGGGCTTGTCAAGCCTGCTGCGCAAATTTCCAGGCCATCTCGGCCATCGGCCGTGCGCCCGCGCCCGAGCTGATGGCCTGCGCGCTGGAGGCGGTGCCCATTTCCACCCGCTTGGCGATGCCTTGCAGGATGGCCGCCATGCGGAACATGTTGTAGGCCAGGTAGAAATTCCAGTCGGCTTTCAGGTCGGTGGGTGTGGTGATGCCGGTCTGGTCGCAGTACATGCGGATGTACTCGTCTTCGGTCGGGATGCCCAGCGCCTTGACGTCCAGGCCGCCGATGCCGCGGAAGGTGCCCGGGGAAATGTGCCAGGCCATGCAGTGGTAGCTGAAGTCCGCCAGCGGATGGCCCAGCGTGGACAGCTCCCAGTCGAGCACCGCGATGATGCGCGAGTCGCTGGCGTGGAACATGGTGTTGTCCAGGCGGTAGTCGCCATGCACGATCGAGACTTTGGTTTCGTCGCGCGCGGTGGCCGGCATGTTCTTCGGCAGCCACTCCATCAGGTGGTCCATCTCGGGGATCGGCTGGGTGATGGAGGCCACGTACTGCTTGCTCCAGCGGCCGATCTGGCGCTCGAAGTAGTTGCCCGGCTTGCCGTAGCCCGCCAGCCCGCGCGCGGCAAAGTCCACCGTGTGCAGTGCCGCGATCACGCGGTTCATCTCGCGGTAGATGGCGCTGCGCTCGTCGTTGGACATGCCTGGCAGCGACTGGTCCCACAGCACGCGGCCCTGCATGAACTCCATCAGGTAGAACGCGCGGCCGATGACGGACTCGTCTTCGCACAGGCACAGCATCTCTGGCACCGGCACACCGGTGCCGTGCAGTCCGCGCATCACCGCAAACTCGCGCTCGATCGCATGCGCCGACGGCAGCAGCTTGGCCACCGGCCCCGGCTTGCTGCGCATCACATAGGTGCGCTTGGGCGTGATGAGCTTGTAGGTCGGGTTGGACTGCCCGCCCTTGAACATCTCCACCGTCAGCGGACCGGCGAAGCCCGGCAGGTGTTGCGACAGCCACGCGGAAAGGGCAGCGACGTCGAAGGCGTGCTGGTCAGACACCGGCTTGGTGCCGACAAAGTGGTCGAAATTACTCATGGATGGGACAGGGCGGTCAGTGGTCGGCCTCGACGATGTGCAGCAGGGCATCGCGGTCGCGGATCACCAGGCCGCCGGGCTCGATGCGGATCACGTCCTCGCGCTCCATCGCCTTGAGCTCCTGGTTCACCCGCTGGCGCGAGGCGCCGAGCAGCTGCGCCAGCTCTTCCTGCGCCAGCTGCAGGCCGATGCGGGTTTCGCTGCCGTCGGCCAGGCTCGCCACGCCATAGCTGCGCACCAGGTGCAGCAGCTGCTTGGCCAGGCGTGCGCGCAGCGGCAGCGTGTTCAGGTCTTCCACCAGCCCGAACAGGATGCGGATGCGCCGCGAGTGCAGCTTGAGCATCGCCTCGTACAGCTCCACATGCTGCTCGAGGATCTTGCGCAGGTCGCCGCGCGAGACGCACAGCAGCGTGGTGTCGCCATGCGCATAGGTGTCGTGGGTGCGCCGCTCGCCGTCGAAGATCGATATGTCGCCAAACCACAGCCCCGGCTCGATGTAGGTCAGGGTGATCTGCTTGCCGGTGATCGAGGTCGAGCTCACCCGCACCGCGCCTTTGGCACAGGCATTCCATTCCTCCGACGGGTCGCCGCGCGCGCTGATCAGCTCGCCGTCCTTGTAGCGCTTGACGTAGGCACATCGGAGGATGTCGTGACGAAGGGAAGGTGACAGCGATGCGAACCAGCGGCCCTGGTTGATCGCCGATCGCTCTTCCATCGTAAGAATGGGGTCGTCCATGCTCTGTCTTTTGAGTGACTTGGGCGGCGCAGCGTGTCGCTTCAGGGACCGCCGCGAGACGCCTCAACAAGGGTGCTTCAGGGGTAGTGCGGCTTTGTCTTGCCGAGAAAGGCCTCGATGCCGATTTGCCCGTTCGGGTGGTGCAGGTTGCGCACGAAATGATCGCGCTCGGCATTCAGGTGCGCCGACAGCGGTTGCAGCGTCGCTTCGTTGACGAGTTCCTTGATGCTGGCCATCGCCGTGGGCGCACGCGCGTTCAGCGCCTCGGCCAGTGCCAGAGCCTCGCCCAGTGCCTGCCCGGCGTCGCTCAGGCGGTTGACCACGCCCAGCGCATGCAGGCGCGGCGCGTCGATGCGCTCGCCCAGCATCAGCAGCTGGTTGACCAGCGGCCGGGGCAGGGCGCGCGACAGGCTCCAGCTGCCGCCGCCATCGGGCGAAAGGGCCACGGTGCTGTAGGCCATCACGAACACCGCATCGCGCGCGGCCACCAGCATGTCGCAGGCCAGCGCCAGCGAAAAACCGGCGCCGGCAGCCGCGCCCTCGACGGCTGCGATCACCGGCTTGGGAAAGCTGCGGATCGCCTCGATCCAGTTGTGCAGTCCCTCGATGCTTTGTGCCTGCACCTCGGGCGGCTTCTGGCGGTTGGCCAGCAGCCGGTTGAGGTTGCCGCCCGCACAGAAGGTGCTGCCCTCGCCGGTGATCACCACGCTGCGCACCTCGGGGTTGCTGTCGGCCACGTTCAGCGCCTCGACGCCGGCAGCGTAGATCTCGGGGCCCAGCGCGTTGCGCGCCTCGGGGTTGCTGATGGCAAGCACCATGGTCTGTCCATGGCTGCTGCTCTTGAGTTCGGCGGGCATGTACGGCAGTGGTGCGTGTGATGCGTGCGATGCGCAGGGTGCGTGGGCGGCGGCGCCGCTCACGCCTCGTCGTGCAGCAGGCTCAGGCCGATCGCGCCGCGGCGGCGCAGCCACGGGCTCGGGCGGTAGCGCGGGTCGCCATACACCGTCTGCATGTTGAACAGTACTTCCAGGATGTTGTCGGGCCCGAAGCGGTTGCCCATGGCCAGCGGCCCCATCGGGTAGCCCAGGCCGAGCGTGACCGCGGTCTCCAGGTCTTGCGGCGTGCAGATGCGCTGCTGGCAGATGTCGGCAGCGATGTTGACGATGGCAGCCACCACGCGCTGGGTGATGAAGCCGCCGCTGTCGCGGACAACCGACACCGGCTTGCCGTCGCGTGCAAACAGCGCGTGCGCTGCGTCGCGCATGTCGCTGCGGGTGGCGGGGTTGGTGGCGATCACGCGCCGCTTGGTGGCAGCGTCGTCCACCAGCATGTCGATGCCCACGGTGCGCGCCGGGTCGAGGCGCTCGACCACCGCCACGGTGGTGATGTCAAAGCCCAGCGGCGCCACGATGGTGAGCGCCTGCGCCGAGGGCGACGGGCCGGTCTCGATCTTCGCGCCCAGATCCTTCAGCAGTTGCAGCAACTCGGCGCGGCGCGCCGCACGGGTGGACACCCACACCGGCGGCATCTCGCTGACCGCAGGCGTGGGCGGCTCGGCGCTTACCTGCTGCTGCCCACCGGCATAGCTGTAGAAGCCTTCGCCCGACTTGCGACCGATCACCCCTGCGGCCACCCGCTGCGCAGCCAGCGCGCTGGGACGGTAGCGCGGCTCTTCGTAGTACTGCTTGTAGATCGATTCCATCACCGGGTGCGACACATCCAGCCCGGTCAGGTCCATCAGCTCAAACGGGCCCAGCTTGAAGCCGACCTGATCCTTCAGGATGCGGTCGATGGTTGCGAAATCCGCCACGCCCTCGCCAACGATGCGCAGCGCCTCGGTGCCGTAGGCGCGGCCCGCGTGATTGACGATGAAGCCGGGCGTGTCCAGCGCGCGCACCGGCTTGTGGCCCATCTGGGTTGCGTAGGCGCTCAGTGCATCGCACACCGCCGGGTCGGTCTTCAGGCCGGCAATCACCTCCACCACCTTCATCAGTGGCACGGGGTTGAAGAAGTGGTAGCCCGCGAACTGCGCCGGGCGCTTCAAGCCCGCTGCGATGGCCGTGACCGACAGCGACGAGGTGTTGGTGGCTAGCACCGCGGTGGGCGCAACCACTGCTTCGAGCTCGGCAAACAGGGATCGCTTCACATCCAGCCGCTCGACAACGGCTTCCACCACCAAGTCGCAGCCCGCCAGATCGGCCAGGGCGGCGGCGCCTTGCAGTCGCTGCTTGCAGGCCGCGGCCTCGTCCGCGCTCAGCCGGCCCTTGTCCGCCAGCTTGTCCCATTGCCCGGCGACCGAGGTGATGGCGGAGGCAACGGCCTCGCCTTGAACGTCGTACAGCCGCACGATGCTGCCCGCCTGGGCAGCGATTTGCGCGATGCCGCGCCCCATGGCGCCCGCTCCGACGACGCCAACAGTGTTGAATTTCGCAGACATTCATGGATTATCGGTGACTGTTTGGTGCACACTTACAGCTTGCGTCGCCAATGTTCTCTGGGGGTTCCTTGAAAAAGCGCCACATCGCTATCGGCACGGGTCTGCTGCTTGTCGCACTCGGTGCAAGCGCCGTCAGCCTGGGCCGTGTCCGTGGCGTGCCGCTGATTGGTCGCGGCCTGGACGTGTCCGTGCCCGCCACGCTGGCCGCCGGCGACGCGGCCAACCTGGGCGCGCAGGCCGAGGTGTATTACGCCGACAACCGGGTGGACGGCAACCGCGTGCAGGTGACGGTGGAGCCGGGCCCGACCGCAGACGAGCCCACCATCCGCATCCGCTCCAGCGCTGCCGTCGACGAGCCGGTGGTCACCGTGTACCTGCGCGCAGGCTGTGCCGGTGCGCTGTCGCGGCGCTATGTGCTGTTCGCCGAATTTGTGCCCGACGCGCCTGCTTCGGGCGCCACGCTGGCTGCCGTGTCTGGCTCAGCCGCACCCGCCGCACTCACGCCGATCGCAGCCATCGTGGCGGGCGCAGCCACAGGGCCGGACCCACTGCCGCCGGCGGCCGCATCGGCTGTCGTGGCGTCTGCCGTCTCGTTGCAAGCCAGCCCTGCGGCCGTGGCAGTGCCGCCGGCACCAGCAGCGCCCGCCGCAGCATCCACCCC